>Ga0209410_1000037_pt1 | contig 48932 bp, 56 predicted proteins | sample Mar14436cmmetaG_FD_184135 | JGI IMG/M metagenome (GOLD analysis project Ga0209410, IMG submission 184135) | Marine hydrothermal vent microbial communities from Guaymas Basin, Gulf of California to study Microbial Dark Matter (Phase II) - Marker... ... | reverse complement strand
CGAGGTAGTTTATTCCTATCACTTTATATCCTAAAAATGAGTATATCCTATAGAGAGAACCTCCGAGAATAGTGCTTCTGAGATGTCCTATATGCATGGGCTTCGCAACGTTTGGCGAAGAGTAGTCTATTACGACGACCTTTCCTTTACCCACGTCACGTAAGCCATAACTTTCTTTGAGAGCCTCATAAATAACCTCTCTAGTGAACAAAGGTCTATTGAGGAATACGTTGACATAGCCTCTTACTACCTCAACTTTTTCAACCCAGCGTATGTTTTCTATCTTCTTTTTAATGCGTTCAGCCACAACATCTGGCGTTGTCTTTTCTTTTTTAGCTAGTTTAAAAGCTGCATTAGTAGTTAGGTCGCCTAAGGCTATCTTAGGATTTTCATAAAATGTTATATTATCGAAAGATAGTTCGCTAAGGACTTTTTCAAGCGTATACATATCATGGCGCCTGACCATATGTTTATTGGCAATTTATAAACATCACGCTATGGATTTAAATTGTATCATCGCTAGCATGTAATATTCAAAAATATTATCAGGTCGGAAACCTTCTCATCACAGGTCTGAGCTGCAATGGTTCATCATCTAACGGTTATATAATGCAACGGGGAACATATATCTTATGTTCCAAGCCTCCATGACTTAAGATACTCACGTTGATCTTTTGTTAATTTTTCAATTTTTACATTTAGGCTCTTAAGCTTTAGCTCTGCTATTTTCCTATCTATTAGTAGCGGTAGGCGATAAACCTTTTTCTTTAATTTTCTGTTCTTTTTGAGCAAATATAGCAATGCTAAGGCTTGATTAGTAAAACTCATGTCCATCACCTCGGGTGGGTGTCCCTCAGCAGCTGCTAAGTTTACTAAACGTCCCTCACAGAGCAGGTATATTTTTTTACCGTTTTTTAATGTGTATTCTGTTACATTTGTTTTTATCTCTTTTTTGGAGGTTGATATGTTTTCTAAGTCCTCGAGGTCTATTTCCACATTAAAATGTCCAGCATTCGCTAAGATTGCTCCATTTTTCATTTTAAGGAAGTGTTCTTTGCGTATCACTGATCTATTTCCTGTGGCGGTGATGAAAAGATCTCCTATCTTGCTAGCTGTTATCATGTTTGTAACGTAGAAACCATCGTATAGCGCTTCTAAAGCTCTTATAGGGTTAACTTCAACGACTACGACATTTGCTCCTAATCCCTTTGCTCTTAAAGCTATACCTCTTCCTACCCAGCCGTAGCCAGCCACTACCACGGTTTTTCCTGCTATTAACATATTAGTTGCTCTTATAATCCCATCTAATGCGCTTTGACCAGTACCATGCCTATTATCAAATAAAAACTTGGTGTAGCTATCGTTAACAGCTATTATAGGATAGAGGAGAGTTCCCTCTCGCGCCATAGCCTTTAACCGCAGAACTCCTGTTGTTGTTTCCTCAGTACCTCCTACGATATTTTCTACGATATCGCCTATCGATTTTTTCCCCACGACTTGAGCCACTATTTTCACGTCTTCTCTGGCGTACTCCTTGTAGTACAAGCCATGAATACAGGCTGTTAAATCAGCACCATCATCCATTGTTAACATAGGTTCCGCTTTTACGACATGTCCAATAGCTCTATAATATTCTTCTTTGGACATGCCACGCCAAGCAAATACATGTATTCCCCTTCCTGCAAGTGCGGCAGCTACCTCATCTTGAGTTGATAAAGGGTTAGATGCCGAGAGGTAAATTTCTGCTCCGGCGCTTTTCAGCGTTGATACTAAAACTGCTGTTTCCTTAGTTACGTGTAGGCAAGCGCCTATCGTGACGTTTTCAAAAGGTTTTGTTTTTTTAAATTTTTTTCTTATGAGCGCAAGAACGGGCATGTGCTTTTCTGCCCAATAAATCTTTTTCTCTCCTTCGCTTGATAATGATATGTTCTTGACAGCATATGATTTCATGAATATCGGATAATAAAGATGACTGGCATAAATTTAGTTTTCTATAGGAAAAAATTAGTGTTAAAATTATAATATTGCCTCATCCATATACTTGTTACAGCGACAATGACGTTCTAATGGTATACTAGGTATCAGTTTATAAAGTAGCTTTTTAGCTTTTTCAATATTTTCAGCCATAACTCTTGCTACCTCATGTGCAGTAACTGGTTTTTCAGCCCATACATCGTAATCAGTAACCATTGCAATCGTGAGATAACACATTCTGGCTTCTCGTGCAAGATTCACCTCAGGTACTAAGGTCATACCTATTATATCGGCTCCCCATTGTCTCCACAATTTTGATTCTGCCCGCGTTGAGAAGCGAGGACCTTCTATACATATGTAAGTTCCAACTTCGTGTATCGTTATGTTTAGGTCATGTGCAGCTTTAATACATAAACTCCTTAATTCGGGGCAGAAGGGATCTGCCATCGAAACATGAGCCACCTGACCGCCATCATAGAATGTATATTTTCGTTGTTTTGTTATATCTATGAACTGGTCCGGGCATACAAAATCTCCAGGTTTATAATCCTCTTTTAGACTACCTACAGCTGATACCGCAATAATTCTTTGTACTCCAAGTTCTTTTAATGCCCAAATGTTCGCTCTGTAGTTTATTCTATGAGGAGGTATACTATGTCTTGGACCATGTCTGGCTAGGAACGCCACTTTTCTCCCTCGAAAAAGCCCCACTGTTATAAAATCCGAAGGAGAACCATAAGGAGTGTAGACTTTTATTTTTTCAATATTTTCTAGAAAAGCAACATCGTATAATCCAGATCCGCCTATAATACCAATTTCGGCTTTTACCATTTGTTTCACCAAAAATTAAAATACTTTCTATCTTTTTAGTCCTTCGCTTATCAAGGTGTTCAATGTTCATTATTTTAAGGGTTGAGCGTCGAAAGAATATTCATTTTTTAAAAAATCTGCCAGTACGTTAGTAAAACCATAAACTGTAAAAACTTTTTCAGGTGAACTTTGACGGGCGTATCTTACCAACTGTTTAAAATCAGCATGACTCGACAATGGCACGTAGCCTTTTTCTCGCTTATTTAAAGCCCAACCTGTGCAGATAATGGAATTCTTCTTTTCACTTATTTTGCTCGATAATGGCATTATGATGGGGTTTTCGCCGTTATTATTTGACTGCTTCAGCGAGAGTATTCTATAAGTGCCTAAATTTTCGCCATAGAGCTCGTATATCCTATTTATCCTCGCAATTATTGGATGCACTGCAGGATACAAGTTAAGGCGAGAAAATGAAAGCAGTGTTGTTAATTCTTGGGCAGTACCAAGAGTTCGACCTAAAACATTAACGCGATATCCGAGATCGATTAGCTGCTTAGTGCATTCCAGTATCTGCCTATAAATGGTTATCCGTTCGGGGAAACTGTAACGGGGATGACCATACGTTGCCTCTATTATCAAAATATCAGCTTCTATTATCTTAGCTGGTTTTAATACTAACCTCGCCTGCAGATTAAAATCTCCGGTGTATACTATACGTTTATTCTTTAGTATTATTTCGTACTGTAGGCTACCCAATACATGTCCAGCCTCATGAGCTCTTATTATTAATTTATTAAGACGAACTTCTTGGCCTTCAGCCAGCTCTAAAACATTTGGTAAATTTCTCTTTTTATCTAAAAAGATACGAGTAACGGGGCTCATCAACTTTAACACTTGAGGAAAACTTTTCAAAACTTTCATATTATAGTGATCTCTGTGCGCGTGGGATATGAGTATAATGTCCGGTTTAAATGATGGATATCCTACGGGATCTATAAGCAACGAATAATTTTCTTCTTTTAACACTATTCCTTGTTCGTAATAAATGTTCATATTATTCCCGACGTAACATCACCACTATTCTACCGCACAGGTTAATAGTAGCTCTATTAATTTACTGATGGGCCCGCCGGGATTTGAACCCGGGAGTCGGTATAGCCTTATTGCAAGGCTATTCCCCCGCCGTGTGAGGGCGATATCCTTACGGGGCATTAAACTATGCCATACCGCTAGACTACGGGCCCGTTTTTCTTATGCTGTTACTTGATTTTTAAGTTTTATGGTTTTTAGATTTATTATAGGAGTAAGTTTTGTTCTCACAAATCTGGCTATAATAGTCATTGTATATTATATCAGCCTTATGGAATTCTAATAATTTCCTTTAATGCATTCATTACATAGGTAATGTTTCTATTGAAAAGTTACTTAATGGCTATTATCCTTTTTCCATAAGTTTTCTAAGCGTTTTCATAAATAATCATTAGTCAACGATCCGTAATTAAAGGGGCTCAAAAATGACCCCCCCCGGAGGTAAGATCTTACCTTCATGATTTAAAAACTAACGCGTAAGCGAAGAATATGGCGATAAAATGCCTGGTAGATGCATTGAATGTGGAGGAGAATTAGTGCTAAACCCCGAGGGAGAGAGTGTTTGTAGCAGGTGTGGCTTAGTTCATAATAAAAACCTGTTGTTAAGTAAACAATCTTTTATCAAAAATAGAATTTTTACGCGGGGGTATGTTCCAGAGCCACTAGAGTTGGGAACTTTCTTGGCGCCATCGATTACTCATAATTGTGAAGCTGTAAGACCGGCATTTTTAAGGAAGTTGAAAAGAATTAGCAAGTTAAATTTGTATTCTAAAGCAACTGGTGATAGGTCGATGCAATATAGAGTACACAAGACTCTCATCATTGTCGTGGAAAAATTAGGGCTCCCTCGTTACATGGTGGAACATGCCTATATTCTTTATACTAAAATGCTAAAAAGGATTAGAGACATTGGGTACTATGGAAAGATAAACCATTACAGGCTCTCGGCGGCATGTCTCATAGCAGCTATCAGAGCTAATGGTTTTAACATTACTATAAACAAAGTCCTAGAAATATATCAGAGTTTGGGCCATAGAGTTACGCGGTCTAATTTGCTAGAGGCTATAGCTATGTTACAACATGAAAGAATATACGGACTTGTGAGCGTGAGAGATAGAACTGAAAAGATCATATCACTGATATTAAGAAAAATATTTCTCGATAGGTTATTTACAAGAAATATTAATGCAAAAAATATCTATACGCTTGAAAAGGAAGTTTTCAAAGAAGCGAGAAAACTTCTTTATATGATAGATTTTCGAAGACTTCAGGGTAAAAATCCTCACATTCTTGCCCTTGCTTTTATATACATCGCATTCATACAAGTTTGTGGAAATAGAACAATTAGCCAAGGTTATTTATCTAGAAAATTTGGTTTCTCGCTCAGCGCGATACGTAACAATATTAAGTTCGTGTACAAAATGCTTGAACCTTAACGATTATGCTTGGTACAATCTTTATACAAGAAGAAGATGAAGCTTTTAAAAAAGCTGGAAGTTTCATTTACGATAAAAACTGTGAGAACGTCTATAATTTCCTGGTTAGAATATTCTCTCTTAAGAAATCCTTCACAGATAATATTTCAGGAGTAATTCTTTTATTAAACGGTAAAGAAAAGTTAGTAGTTAACAGTAATTTAATAAAAAATTATGTTATCCCTATCTCGCGATACATTTACAATTTGAGACATGAAGCCATTTTCGATAATAGAAACTATTTTTTTCTTAATGAGTTGATAGAAAATAATTTTGAGCTAAGTAGCTTATTAAAAGCTCTCCCTAAACATATACAGAAGCTAGTGTTGTCTTTTCAAAAAGCCTTGACGATCATGGAATATCGGGCTTTCGAGAGTGTTAAGAATGATAATATTGGTAAAAGACGCAAGGTAAGGAGAAATTACAATGTTTATTGCTATAATATAAAAATAACAGAATCGCCGGACTACGAAGACAGATATTACGTGAAGCCTTTCACAGATCTGGTTGACGTGATTTTTTGCTATAAAAGCCTAGGTGATATTATGATCGAGTACGATAGGAGACGTTATCTAAAGGAAGTTGCGGTTTCAGAATTTGATGAAATAGTTGACCATAGGTTAGAAATCTTCCGTTATTTGGCCGAGAATTTTTGTCCTGATGTTCTATCACTGCTCTCTACAGAAAAAATCAAAAAATTGGCTTATCTTTCGACTTTTTGTTCTCTGAAGGTTACCCGAATAATGCCTTTTTTGCTTGACGATAGAGTTCAAGAGTTCTACCAAGATGCTCCTAACACCAACATATATCTTGACCATGAAATCTATGGAAGATGTAGATCTAATATAGCTTTATCAAAAAAGGAATTAGAGGTCTTTCTAACACATATAAAAATGGATACAGGAAATTTTATTTCCTTTTCCTCACCATCTCTAAAGACTGATTATATAACAAAGATGTTCAAGGTTAGAGTATCTATTGATGCTCCTCCAGTTGCAATTGACGGCATTTCAATAGATGTTAGAAAGTATAGGAAAAAAGCATTTACCATACCTGAACTCATAAAATTGGGTACATTGTCTGCCGAGGCAGCAGCCTTTCTTTTCATCGCAGCCTTTTTCAGATTAAATATATTGATAAGTGGAGAACCGGGCAGTGGTAAAACTACACTCCTCAATGCAATAGATATTATGCTTCCCAAAATATATAGAAAAATCTACATTGAAGATGTAGTAGAATCCATAAAACAGTTGGATAAAGGCTACCATCAACTCAGATTACGCGTAGGCTCATTAGAAAGAAGTCAATATAGCAGATCAAGCAAGATAGATGAAACCATTAAAATACTCCATAGGAAACCAGACTATGTAATAATGGGTGAGCTACAACATAGAGAGCACGTAATAGCTGCATTTCAAGCAATGAATGCAGGAATTAAATGTATACAAACTACTCATGCGCTAAATTTAGAGCAGTTAGTATTAAGATTTGTAAAAATATTTGATATCCCTATGACGTTATTGTCAAGTATCGATGTTATAGTTTTCATGAAACGGGATCTTCTTAGAAAGGACAAAAAGAAGGTAACTTTCATTTACGAAAAAAGTAAATCTGGAAGTTGCGGCAATCCCCTAACTATGTTTTCTCTTGTGTATGCGAGAAACAAGGATGATATCCTAAAACGCGTTACCCCCCTCGAAAAATCAACAACAATTAATAAACTATCTCTGGAAAACAAGATTCCGATGCACAAGATAATTCTCTTAATAGAAAAGGTAAAAGAGATATTTAAAGCATATAGTGCTGATGATTACATTAAATCACACAAACTAATTTTAAGGAAAATAGGGGAATTAATAAATGAAAATTTTCAGTTTTCTAGAGTCTATTAAGGAAGTCGTTCTTTACGTTATTTTTTATTTGTCAAGGGGATGTAATGCAAGCCGCGCCATAAGAGATTTGGCGATGGAATTATGGAAGGAAGATTTACTGAAACTAAGTTTTTCTCTCAGACATCAGAGAAAGATGTTAAGAACGAATAATGTTGTAGATGATCGAAAAATAGTTTTACTTCTGGAATCCTTAGAGTTTCCGCTAGGAGAAATCAAGAAAATTCCTTTAAGATTATTTAATAAGTACAAGATCACACTAGAAAGCAATATAGCGAAACTTGAGGATAAGCTAACAATAATTATTGGAATAAAATCGTTTATTCCAACCATAATCGCTTTGGCGGTTTTCTTCAATATGATAAATTTTTTTGAAGGCTCTCTCTTTATGGCTATATCCTTAATGATCCTATACAATTTTATACCATCTTTTCGCTATAATGTCTTAGAAGTAAATATTGCAATTCCGGGTCTATTACTTTCGGTAATAAGCGGATTCTGTCTTGCTTTGCTTTATCAGGGCATGTTTATCGGTAAAATTTTGGCAGTTATAGTTTCCTCAATGTTTATTACGTATTACTTTTGGACAAAAAATATGAATGAAAAAGATTTATGCAAAGAGTTGCTAGATACCAGCAAGCACTTAGAATCTCTACTTTCATGGCTAATGAAATACATAAAAAAAGGATTTAATCTTGAATATGCAACCCGAGAATTTGTTAAAGTTTACTTGAAGGAAAAGAATTATGCCAAAAAAGAGGCAGCGAACTGGATATTTTTAAAAAGACATGGGCTTAAATCGGATAATAACATTATGAAAGGTTTAAGTATGATTTATAGCAACGCAGACCTAGAAGAGGTTGAATATAATATTGAGACAGTCTTTACCATGTTTCGTAATAGCAGAACTCTTATAGCGAATTTTTGTCACAAAATTAAAATTTTAGAGTTCAGGTCAAAAATTATACAATGCATATCTTCATTGGTTGTGTCAATAATACTATCCTTAGCATCCATATTCGAAAATAGGGGATTTGACATAATTTTCTTTATTGTTATTTTTCAATACTTCCAAATTATCTTTTCATATAAAATCAGCATCTCCTATGGGAAAAGTGATATGATGAAATATATGGTAATAAACATCATATTTGCTTTCTTGACGATGTTTTGTCTAGAATTTGTGACGAGGAAGATCTAAAAAATTGAAGTTTAAAAAAGTTTAGTTCGAACGTATAAGAGTTTGTAGTTTATTAATTTAATTTATGGTGCGTATATTTCCCTTATATGTTTCTATGCTCATTATTTATGACATGAAAAGGATAATGGAAGAACAAGTTGTTGAAGTTTTGTCTTATATTGTGTTAGTTGCTACGTTGCCTATATATGTGATACATCTTCTTGAGTTCATTTTTTTGATACTTAAAATAAGTCAGGTGAAAATTCCATGAGCAAAATTGTTGAGGAATATTTTGGAGTAGTGATATGGTCCGTTTTATTTATGTTTCTGCTGATTATCACTGTTAAGTTTTGCCATGAAGCTGAAAAACTGGCGATAGTTTATCCGCGAATACTCTTGGAGAATATTCTTTGTTATGCAGCTGAAGAAATGCCAGAAGGAGGCAGGCTTTACGTCAAGCTCACCTCTATCGAAGAATGTTTCTTGAATATTGAAAGTTTTTGTGGCTGGGGTTCCAGCAACTTTGAACTGGGTGAAGAATATGTCATTGAGAAAAGAAGTGGAATTGTCAATATTATGCCGAAGAACTAACAGGGGATCTATGATAGCAATTGCTATCATATTGATATTGTTCATGATACTTTCCGTGCTAATTATTACTGCATGGATTTTAACTAATGTTATGATAAGTCGAGTCATTGAAAGAATTTTAGTGAGTAAGCCATGAGAGCTTATTTAGTAGATATGGTTTTTGCGATGTTTTGTTCTTTTTCTTTACTGCTTGTTATATTTTATTCAGAAGTAAAAACTAGACAGCTTATGGCTATCGAAGACTTGCTGAAACGTGAATTATTAAGCGAGACTGTTATGAAAGAGTTATTGCAAAAGACTTTCGAGAATAAGATGCGCTTAGAAAATTTTGACTGTGTATGGAATACTTCTGAAGCAGTAACCTGCAAATTCCTAACAGTTAATGAAGAGGAATTAAGTTTTGTTTACGAAAACTACTTGCTTTTGTTTGATGATGGGAAAATAAAAATAGTCAAGGTAAGCGTGGTGTATGGTGATGAATAAAAATGCATTTATTGTCTCAGTGTCTGTTCTACTGATAAGCATTTTGATAGTGTCGCTAATATATGCTTATTTGGAGATATTATCATTTTATATCGAAACGGAAGAAAAAGTTTTGCTGTTGAAGATCGTAGATAGAAAATGTAAAAATATAGAATATATTATAAGAAATGCGATAAGCGAAGTCTTTACGGATGTTATGAGTACTGCCGCTACGAATGCACTACCTAAAAACAAAATTGAAAAAATTCTGAATAAACGATATTTTGAACTACTAGATATTATTTTAAACGATCAAGTTGTAAGGAGATATTTGCTAACTGATAATGTAACTATCAGAATACTTTGCTCTAAATTAATAGTAACTGAGTATAGATATGTGAATTTTAATAGAATCGACAATTTTCTCCTATTGGACAGTATAAAAAATGATGGTGCAAGGTCCTGTTCCGTTTGCTGTCTTGCCAGTGTAAAATACAAGTACGACAACAATAATCATGGAATAAGCTATCAAAGAAATAGCTCTTTAGTTGTATGCATACCTTTATGTTATTTCAAAATTTACAGCATAGGCAAAGAAATAGCGAGCAGGCTTGATGGAAAAAGTTTTAACTTAAATTGCAGTACAACGTTGCAAAACTTTTTGGAAAGTATTTTCTGTATCTATAAAAAATATAATGTTAAAATAGAATATGCGGTATCTTGTGAGCGCAAAGGGGAGATGCTAAAGTGTCTGCTTAACTTGAAAATAATTGATCTATACGCTAAAGAGAATTTAGCAAAAATCCATTATTTGTTATTTCCTGCTCTAAATTTCTATATTACCTATTCGAACTGTACGGAGGAAGGGTATCTTAAATATTTTAATGCACATATAAGCTGGTGATAGCAATTTTTCATTACATGAGTGAGTTAGTGCGACGATTAATGCTAGAGAGAAAACTAAGAAATAATAAGGGTAGTCAGCTTGTTGAAGAGGGACTACTGCTGGGTTTAAGCCTTATAGCTATGATAATATTGCTGTCTTTGCTGTCAAATATTATAGCTACACTAAAAGTAACATATCAAAGCTCAGAAGGTGCTCTAGATAAGTTTTTGATAGAAATATTGGGCGATGATTTGGATGCTTTATATAATGCTACGTTGGGGCAAATAACTAATGGTGGTTAATTAATCAAATTCGCTTTCTTTTTCTTCTTCTCCGCCCCTTTCCTTTTCTTTAGTCTCTAGTTTCGACGCAGCTATTATATCATCTATTCTCAATATTAAGGTAGCTGCTTCTGTAGCTGCCTTTAATGCTTGTTCCTTTACGACGAGAGGCTCTAGCACACCTAACTCGAGCATGTCGGCTACTTTGCCTTCGAAAACATTTATTCCGTATTTCCAGCCATCTTCTTTTTCATGTGCAGCACGCAGTTCAGCTAGTATGTCGATAGGGTCGAGACCTGAATTTTCGGCAAGAGTTCTCGGTATAACCTCCACAGCGTTAGCATATGCCTCTACAGCTAGTTGAATTCTGCCTCCCAGCTGTGCAGCATAGTTTCTTAGCTCTTTTGCTACTTCAGCTTCAGGTGCTCCTCCACCCGGTAAGATATACGGATCTTCTATAACGTCGGCGATGACGCTTAAAGCATCAATTAGTGAACGCTCAGCCTCATCAACAACTTTTTCCAAACCTCCTCTTATTAAGATGCTCACTGCTTTTGGATTTTTACACTGTTCTACAAACACCATTTTATCTCCAGCAACCTCTCGTTCTTCAACGAGACCAGCTTCTCCTAAAGTATCAGGAGTTAGATCTTCTATTTTTGTTACTATTCTTGCTCCTGTTGCTCTTGCTAGTTTTTCCATATCGGATTTTTTCACACGCCTAACAGCAAGAATACCCTCTTTGGCTAGGAAATGCTGGGCAATATCGTCAATGCCCTTTTGAACAAAAACTACGTTTGCTCCTACCTCTTTAATCTTCTTAACTTTTTCATAAAGTAGGTTTTCTTCCTCTTTAAGGAAAGCCTGCATTTGTTCCGGATCATGAATCCTTATCTCGGCATCTATTTCAGTTTTCTCTATTTCTAATGGGGCATCTAACAGTGCTATTTTTGCATCTTCAATACGTTTCGGCATGCCAGGATGTACAACCTCTTTATCAATGATTACACCATAAACCAGTTTAGTATCTATGGTCGCGCCGCCTTTTTTCTTTATTAGCTGAATATTATCCAAATCCACGACAAACTCGCCATCTCTTTCCTCAGCAACCTGTTTTACAGCCTTTACAGAGATCTCGGCTAAATACTCTCTTACACCAGCCACCGACTTGCCGCGCATGGCAGTCATTGCGACTTTCTTTAAAGCTTCTACATCGTCTAATGGAACTTCAATAGCCTTCTGCTTTAAAACTTCTTTAGCTTTTTCTAATGCCTTCTTGTAACCAGTTACAATAATGGTTGGATGAATATTTTTGACTAATAATTTCTCTGCTTCTTTTAGCAATTCTCCAGCTATCACAACTGTAGAAGTTGTGCCGTCACCAACTTCATCATCTTGTGCCTTAGATATTTCAACCATCAATTTTGCTATTGGATGTTGTACGTCCATCTCGTCAAGTATTGTCGCACCATCATTTGAAACAGTTATATCCCCTAAACTATCAATTAACATCTTATCCATACCCTTAGGGCCTAGTGTTGTTTTTATAGCCTCTGATATGGCTTTTGCCACCATGATATTTGTTCGCAAAGCCTCCTTGCCAGTCGTTCTAGAAGTGCCTTCTTTTAGTATAAGTACGGGTACACCGCCTAATTGAGCTATAGCCATATAATCACCTCACATTCACACATTACAATTTTCGCTTCTATTTAAAATTTTCTCTAGAGTAGCACGATAAACTTTCAAGGAATTAAAGCTAAGCTTTAAATATCTATGCTAACAACAAAGCTTAAAATATTGATAACTAATGGTGAGATAAGTGAAATATTGTCCTCGATGTGGAACATTATTACGTCCCCAGAAAACGGATAATGGTATTATACTAGTCTGTCCGCACTGCCAATTTAGGGAGGAGAATTTATCAAATGATAGCTATCGAATAAAAAACAAGGTTTATCATCATCCTTCGCAGAAATTTTATGTTGCTGAAGACGAAATACTGCTTCCTCGAACAAAAATCATTTGTCCAAAATGCGGCAATAATGAAGCATATTACTGGATGCGACAGACAAGAAGTGGTGACGAACCAGCTACCAGATTTTTTAAGTGTACAAAATGCGGCTATACGTGGCGAGAATACGATTAATTTTTGCGTCGGAAGAATTAAAAAGTGAGTAAAGTAACGTCAAGGTTATTTCTTAAATTAAAGATAAATATGACGGAAAGATATTTCAAATTTAGAGAAGCATAGAGAGGTGAATACTATATGTTAAGATTTGTATATCCCGATGCCAGAGAGTGGAAGTACCTTGTTGCAAGTCTAGCCACGCTGATAGATGAAGCAAACTTTATCGCATCAAAGGATGGTCTTAGATTGCGTGCATTAGACCCGTCCAGAATAGCTATGGTAGACCTAGAATTACCTGCCGAAATTTTCGAGGAGTATCACATAGACGAAGAAACTGTTAAAATAGGTGTTAATTTTGATGAATTAAATAAGATTGTTAAGAGAGGAAAAGCTGATGAACGCGTGATTTTTGAAGTTTCCGACAAGAAATTAAAAATAATAATATTAAGCCGTGCCGAAAGGTCATTTTCTATACCATTGCTTGATGTTTTCGGTGAGGACCTGCCTGTACCAAAAGTCTCCTTTTCTGTAAGAGCGAAAATGCTTAGTGATACACTCAAGGATGCTTTGAATGATGTTTCCTTAGTAAGCGACAGCGTGAAATTTAAAGGGGAAACCGAGTATTTATCGGTTTACGCTAGAAGTGATAGAGGGGAATTTGAAGCAAAATTCTCTTTAGAGAATGGCTCATTGATAGAATATGAAGTCATCGAACCTTCATCTGCAATTTACAGTTTAAGCTTGCTCTCCGATATGGTTAAAAAAGCATCTCCTCTTTCAGATGCCACACTATTACAGTTCGCATCAAATAAACCATTGTCGTTAACTTTTGAATTACCAGGTGGAGGACGATTAACATATTACCTTGCACCCAGAATGGAAGAGTAGCGGAATATTTATGGAGGAGCATTTACTATAATGTTAAGAAACAGCATAATTTTTACGTTAGAAGACATAGCCAAATATCCCTTTTCTAAAGACGCTGTAGAATATATCCGTAGCATTGACATTACTCTAAGAGACCTTGATGAATATTTGAGAGAGCAAATATTCGAGAAAAGTTACCGAAGGGTAGCCAGTGCGATAGAAGAAAAACGTATAGTGAGTCGACAGCGAGCATATTTAGAGCCGAGAATAGACATAGAGAATTTAGACATAGAAATCTTATCCTTTCCAGTTGCAATTTTATTAGTAAAGCTGATGGATGATCCTCTTCTAGCATCTAGATATTCAATAGCAGAATCTAAAAGAGCTGCTGCATTTTTAAAAAGAGAAAATGATGAGAAAATAATCTATCTCGCGACTACAACATTCAACTGGAACGTCTCTTTGAATAGCGATATAACTTCTAGGTATAAAGCTTATGCATTCATGATAGACTTTCCAAGCTATTTGAAAAATGTTCCAGAATATTCGCCTAAATGGAAACTTGTTAATAGAATTTTGTATAAAGGGAACGTATTGTTAACAAAACAGGACCTTGTAAGATTGATGGAGGAAGCCATTAAAGATCGTATTTTGCAGCAAGTGTTAAAAAGACAAAATTTTCAATTACCAGAGGATGCTGCTGCGAAGTGGGTAAATAAGATAGAGGAAAAATGGAAGAAATATAGGTCAAGAATATCACTGCGCAAACCTGTAAAGTTAAGTGAAGACGCTTATCCACCATGCATAGTTAGTCTAATCGAAGATGTGAAGGCCGGGAAAAATATTTCACATGCTGGAAGATTCGTACTCGCTGCTTTTTTAATCAATATAGGCATGAGCCCCGATGAAGTGCTTGAAATTTTTAAATCATCTCCAGATTTTAACGAAAGTATAGCAAGGTATCAAGTCGAGCATATAGCAGGTCTACGTGGGTCAAGAATTCGATACTCGCCCTTTAAATGCGAAAACATGAAAAGCTATGGCTTATGTCGATACGATGATGTTTTATGTAAAGGCATAAAACACCCCCTTCAATTCTACTATAAACGTGCTTCAAGGAGGAGATATGGAGATAAAATTCATGAAAACTAGACACCTTAAGTATATTTTTGCAAGATACTACAAAAAACCAAGCATATATGAACCTCCAGAATTTGACAAGCGTGAATTTGCTTTCGTATATTTTGAAAACCCGGATTCTATGCAAAGACATATGGGTTTCAGCTCTCTTGAGGAATTAATGATGCATATAGAGCAAAAAATTCCAAGGCATATATATTACTCTTCTGCGATTTACGAATATCCTAGTGCTGTCAACATGAACGAGAAGGAATGGCTAGGCGCAGAATTGGTTTTTGATATAGATGTAGATCATATAGACACTCCCTGTAAGAAGCTACATGACAGATGGATATGTCTAGACTGTGGAGCAAATGGATGGGGCTTGGCGCCGCAGGCTTGTTATAAATGTGGAAGCGAAAGAATCCGAAAGGAAACCTGGGTCTGTGAAACTTGCATATCCGTTGCAAAAGATGAATCATTAAAACTTATAGACTTCCTAATTTCAGATTTTGGATTTAGAAAAAATGAACTTTTAATAGTATTTTCTGGACATAGAGGCTTTCATATTCATATTTATAATGAAAAGATATTGGAGCTGAACCAAGAAGCGCGCAGGGAAATAGCCGATTATGTAAGAGGTATCGGTATAAATTATAAGATGTTTATACCAGTAAAAGGATCTTTAATAAAACCTTATAACCCGGATTTTTGGGATCCTGCATGGCTTGGAAGGGTGTCTCGCGCTTTGTATAATCTCTTTACTTCAATAAATTTGGAAGAAAATCTTAAAAAAATAGGTATCGCAGACAGGACTATCAAAAAAATTTCTTCATTAAAACAGGAAATTATTAAAAAATTAGAAGAGAAGCCCCCTAACTGGAACTACCTTAGCAAAGTAATTGATGAGAATACTTGGGAAATAATATTCCATAAAGTAGCGGAGGAAGAGGGTGCTAAAATAGATGAGCGAGTAACTATAGACATAAAGAGATTAATAAGGCTGCCAGGCTCTCTTCATGGTAAAACTGGAATGAAAGTTTCAAAAATAGACTATCATGGCCTAGAAAACTTTGATATAAGGAAGCATGCTGTGGTTTTCGCGGATAATCCCGTGAAAGTTGATATTAAGAATCCTCCACAAAAAATCTTGGACGTGCTACTGGAAGCTAAAAAGGGCGTTGTAAAAGTTCCATACTATATTTACGTCTATTTATTAGCTAATGGTGCAGAAGTTAGAATGATAAAGTCTACGTCATAGTTTATATTATAGTCACTTAAGATTTTTATATTGAGCTAAAATGTCATATAGTGAAATTATCAGCGTGTTAGAAGCTGAATTAGAATCTGAAAAATTGCAAAGTATTGAATTTGATTTTTATACAAAAGTTAGAAAGCATCTTCATGAGCTTAAAGAAAAATCGGAAAATGCAGGATCGGACTTAGAAAAATCTATGTACATGAAAGAGTTACTTTTTCTTACTTTTGTAATACGTAAGATAGTCCTTTTAAGAATTAGGAAAATTATAGATATTTTGTTAAGAGAAGAATTTTTGAAAAATGAAATAGAGAAATACCTTGCTAAGGAAGAAAGAGAGATAATGAACAATATAATTTCAGTAATTGACGAGTTAAGTAAAATAGAGAGGATGTCTGGCAAAGCAGAAAGCATAAAGGAAAATGAAAAGAAAATCGTTATTTTTAAAAAAGATTATCCTGCTATTGTTTTAAAAAATGGAAATATGATGGGGCCTTTTCATTCTGGAGATGTCGTTTACATGCCATCGGATGCGGCGAGAGAGCTATTTAACAATAACATAGTAGATATTGTAGGCTAATTTTACTCTACTTTTATTCTAACGCCTCCCTCTCTGCTCGTTTTTTCCTTCTTCTCTAGCTCTATTGTTAATACACCGTTTTTATAACTTGCTCTTGACGACTCAGGTTTAACTTTTACTGGCAGGTTTATTTCCTTATAGTATTTGCGCTCTCCTCTTTCAGCTGAGATTCTTACATTTCTCTCGGTTGCATGAATTTGAATATCTTCCTTTTCTACTCCAGGCATATCGGCTATAATCTTTACCTTATCCTCCTCTTCTATAACGTCTACAAAGGGTTCTATGGTTTCAGTTACCATGGGGCGAATAAGACCAGGTTTTATGTTTCCCCATTCTCGCACTTTTGGAATGCCGTCGGGACCAACAGTTACAGAAAAACCGTAATAGTAAGGGCCAATTACTCGCCTTTTCTCACCAGGTTTAATGCCTTCCTCGCTTATGGCTTCTCGCATCATTTCTTCGAACAATCTATCTATCTCATCGAAGAGTTTTTTTGTTCGTCTCCACCATGCGTCAAACTCGTACATGTCATCACCTCCTAAGCATAAAGATGCTAGTCCACTATAAAAATTTAAAACTTACGCGGTTTTTGCTCATGGTAGCTTCGAATGATAGAATGCTATGAGTTGATAACAAGATATTTTAAGATCTTTTACCATAACTATTAAAGGATGAATATGAAAGTAAGAAAAAAGGAAATCCCGTTAGCACCAATAGAGAGAATATTACATCAAGAAGGAGGCAAACGTGTTAGTGAAGAAGCAACCCGTCTTTTAAGAGACATTATTGAAGAAATTGCCAGGTTTATTGCCAGAGAAGCATGTGAATTAGCGGCACATGCTGATAGAAAAACCGTAATGAAAGAGGATATAATTTTTGCGGCGAAAAGAATTGGAAAGCAGACGCCTTTTTTTATCGAATAACCAGCTAACTAAAGAAGACTTGATGAATACGTAGTAATTCGGGGCCAGTTGTTTCATATCCAACTATTGCTCCCTTGCTATTAGCGATTAATCCAGTGCCTAGAAATATACTTCCTTTATTTACTGTTCCTACGTCAACTGTTAGCTTAAATAAATCTCTTAATTCATTCAGTTCTTCGTCAGTGACTAAGGGATATACCAGAAGTCCTCGATTTGTCACGTAAGCTATCGAACCAACAAGTGGCGATCCACCTATACTTCTTACCACGACTTCAACGTCTAAAACGTCTTCTATTAGTTTTAAAAAATCCCTTTCGATTAAAGGGGATATAACAGCTATATGATCATTAGTCAATATTAAATTGCCGAGAGCGCTTCTCAAACTTGGTAAAATCTCAATGTTATATGCTTCACCTATCTTTTCTTTCAAAACTCTTACTTCATGCTCTAAAGCAAATCTTGGCAAAAGTAGACCATTGCCGTTCCCTGCAATAAAAACCCCTATTAGGGGGGATTCGCAAATAGATATAAGCTCAATATTTGTACGTAAAGTTTCCGAAATTTCTACAATATTTTTTTCTGGAACATTAGGTGGTAAGAGGGTTATAGATTCATTCGTAAATGCATACACGCCTATGTTCGGATTTCCATATAATAACGATTTCTGGACAGACATAGTATTTTACTCGTTACTTTCTTTCAGCTCTTCGGGCAGAAAAACCATTGCAACAGTGACTCCTTCTTCGCTCAACTCGACTTTTCTCGCTATAACCTTAATTTTTCTTGGGGGACGTGTTATACTTCTTTGCCATATTTTAGCATTAACCATGTTGCTAATATGAACAGCGTCAGTTTTCATATGTCTACTGATGAAACTTTTTAAGTATTTTACTGCAACTCTAGCTCTCTTCTTGCGGGGGACGTTAAAAATTTTCCGGAATGGAATAACGTATTCTCTCTCTAAAATGATTTTTTCCTCTGACATGTTTAGTCACCACTTGTTTAGAGTTGCATACGGCTTCTACGCCATTGTCTTCGTGGCTTTCTTCTAACCTTACCGAGAGTTTTAGCTATAACCCATATGGGAACCTGCTTGTTCGATTTAAATGCAGCAGCAAGTCTCAACTTCTTTGCCAGAGGTTTTGCTCGCGCCATAACATTACCTCTTCCACATTTAAGTATTTGAATATTTAAAATTTGTCTCTTTAAAATTTAATCCTTATTTCCTTTCGAGTTCTATTCGTGATTTCGATAAGCAATCTTTTTAGTAAATCATCATCGATAGGCAGCGGTATACGCCCGCTCTGAGCGAGTTGAATTAATTGAATCTCTACAATCTCTACAAGTTCAGGTTTTACGAGGCGGAGGTTGGCTAATCTTCTTCTAGCTTTGGGTGTAAGTATTTTCGCCAAGATAGCTTGTTTCTTGGCTTCTTCTTGAGCTTTTTGTATTTCTTTTGCTTTTGCCTCTTCAAGTGCTTTTTGGTATTCGAGAAGCTTTCTTCTTTTAATTTCTTCTAGTTCTTTGTCGTAGTAAAAGCTATTTTCCATAGAAACACCCGATATTTGATTAGTCTTTGACTGTAATAAAATTAGCTGAAATGTTTAAACTCCCTACTTACCCATCGCGTATTTTTTTAGCTCCGGTTTTTCTTTTACGAGGTCGTTAAATAGCTTATTCGCCAATCTATCCAATAAAGATCTACCTTCCGGTGTCAGAATGCGTCCCTTACCCTTTATCGTACAGACTAAGCCTGCTGCCTCCAATTGTTGTAGCGCTTTTCTTATTATAGATCCTCCCGCCTTTTTGAAATGTTCCCGTACGAGGCCCATATCTTTTCTTCCGCCATATGCTGTTCTAAGCCTCTCGATGCCAACAGGTCCATATAAATATAATTTTCGCAGCAGCGATGCACACCTTTTATACCACCAATCCGTGTCATCAGGTACTCTTTCTACATGAGAGCCGGTCTTTACGCACATTGCCCAATCTGGAGGTTTTATTTCTTCAACATTCTCTTTTAAGTATTTTGCGAGTTCCTCGATGAATAAATGTGGGGGGATGTATTTTACCGTCACCATTTATATCCAGCCTAACTTTTTTTCTCTACGGTTTAAAGCCATCATAAATATAAAGTTATCTCAACTAGTGACTTGCTAAACTTGGGTGGTTACTTATGGAGTTTATCCGGCTTAAAACTTATAAAGGAGTGTAGAGTGATAGGGTTAAGTTATAATGGTGCATAGCATGGAAGAACTAACTACGCTAGATGGAAAAGAAATAAAGATATTCAATAAGTGGTCAACACGCGGTGTGGAAGTAAAAGATCCTGGTCTTAGAGAATATATAAATTTAAGACCAGTATACCTTCCCCACTCAGAGGGGAGACATGAAAAACGGAGATTCGCCAAGTCTAAAATATCAATAATTGAACGATTAATAAATCAGGTGATGCGCCCGGGAAGGAATGCTGGTAAAAAAATGCTAGCTACTAACATAGTAAAACGTGCCTTTGAAATAATCGAGTTGAAAACTGGAGAAAATCCATTGCAAATATTAGTAAGAGCGATAGAGAACGCCGCACCTAGAGAAGAAACTACAAGAATCGCATATGGAGGCATACTGTATCATGTTTCGGTTGACATTGCGCCTCAGCGCAGGGTGGATTTAGCTCTTAGGCATTTAGTAGAAGGAGCGAGAAGAGCATCATTCAGCAATCCAAAAACTATAGAAGAGTGCCTAGCAGACGAGATTATACTAGCGGCAAACAACGACACTAGTAGTTTCGCAATTAGAAGGAAGGAGGAAATAGAACGTATAGCGTATGCAGCGCGCTAAAAGTATATTTGAAGAAATCCCCGATTTTATGACCATTACGCTAAATTATATTTTTAGAAATATCCATATAGGGTAAATTCACGCATTAAACCTAATGAGGGGTTTTGAATGTCAGAAACACTCTGGATAGAAAAATATCGTCCTCGTACATTAGATGAAATTATAGACCAGGAAGAAGTTGTTACCAGGTTAAAGGATTTTGTAAAAGATAAAAGTTTACCGCACTTACTTTTCGCAGGCCCTCCTGGCACTGGTAAAACTACAGCAGCATTGTGTCTAGCTAGGGAGCTTTATGGAAAATATTGGCGAGACAATATTCTTGAACTTAATGCATCTGATGAGAGAGGTATAGAAGTTATCCGAAAAAGAATAAAGGATTATGCGAGAACAATGCCGGTCGGCGACGTTCCCTTTAAACTTATAATCTTGGATGAAGCAGATAACATGACTAGTGATGCTCAACAAGCATTAAGAAGAACAATGGAATTATATTCGAGGAGCACGCGTTTTTGTCTAATAGCTAACTATGTATCGAAAATTATTGAGCCGATTCAATCTCGTTGTGCGATATTTAGGTTTCAACCGATTCCTAGGGAGGAGGCATTACAACGTTTAAGTTACATCGCGCAGAGTGAAAATGTTAAAGTAACAGAAGAAGGTTTAAACGCCATCTGGGAGGAAAGTCATGGAGATTTGCGTAAGGCTATAAATATATTGCAAGCGGCGTCAGCGCTGGATAAGGTCGTGACTGAGGAGGTCGTATATAAAGTCCTAGGCAAGATCACGCCAGTTGAAGTTAAGGAAATGATCAATTCTGCCCTGAAGGGGGAGTTTTTAGATGCAAGGGAAAAATTGCGTGTACTGCTGTATGCTCATGGCTTATCCGGACTTGATGTATTGAAAATGATGTATAGAGAATTAACGTCACCTGATGTTATAAATAAGTTCTCAAGTCATCTGCAGGCTGAGCTTATCGAATTGATCGGCGAAACTAACTTCCGGATCGTCGAAGGTGGAGATGACGAAATACAGTTATGCGCTTTGTTGGCCAAAATAGCTCTAAAAGCTAAATCTGGTGGCTAAAAAGTGCAAGTGCCCTGGGTTGAGAAATATAGGCCTACGAGAATACAAGACGTTGTTGGTAATGACAAGGCCAAGAAGGAATTTGTAGCTTGGCTTAACAAATGGTTGGCTGGTAAACCGGGAAAAAAGGCTGCGTTGTTATTTGGGCCTCCCGGAACGGGGAAAACTAGCCTTGTGCATGCAGCTGCTATACAATACAACCTAGAGCTATTGGAAGCTAATGCTAGCGATGTGCGAAATTCTAGTGGGCTTGAACGTAGAATAAAGAGAGCTTTAATGGAACAGCCACTCTTTGGTAAAAGAGCGAAAATTATTCTACTTGATGAAGTTGACGGAATAAATCCTAGAGAAGATGCTGGCGGGCTAGCAATGATCATGGAGTTCATTAAAGTTACTCGGTTCCCTCTCGTTCTAACAGCTAATGATCCTTGGAATCCTAAATTGAGAAATCTGCGCGAGCAATGCCTGTTAATAAGATTTAAACCTTTAGGTATCAGGAATATAGTATCCGTTCTATCGGAAATATGCAAAAAGGAAAATATAGTTTGCGACTATGAAGTGCTTAGGGCAATAGCGGAGCAGTGTAAGGGAGATTTACGGGCTGCAATCAATGATTTGCAAGCTATAGCATCCGGTAAACGCAGAATAACGATCGAAGATTTACAAGTATTAGGGTATAGAGCAAAACAGGCGGATATGTTCGAAATCGTTAGAACAGTACTCGCCGCTAAAAATCCCGAGTATGCTAAAAGCGTTTTATCTATTCCTTCTCTCGATTATGAAATTTTAATGCAGTGGCTAAGCGAGAACATACCCTATCAATATTCTCCAAGTCTCCAAGCTATAGCTGATGCTTACGATGCTTTATCGCTAGCTGATATCTTTCTGCAAAGAGCTAAACGGACGAATGAATGGAGCCTTCTATCGTATACATTAAATCTGATGACTTTTGGTGTTGCAGCTGCCAGAAATAAGCCTCCATTCCGTTTTGTAAAATATCAATTTCCGCGGAAATTGTTGATTCTATCTAAAACCAAAAAATATCGCGAAGCAAGAAAAAGTGTTGCAGCTGTAATTGCAAAGAAATGTCACGTATCTACGAGAACTGTAATTACGGAAATTTTACCTTTTCTCATCATTATATATAAAGCTGATAAAGAATTAGCGAAAAAATTGATTAAATTTTTTGACGTTTCTTTCAGAACTTTTGAAAATATTGTGGAAAAATACAAAATTTAGTACATTTTTTCAAGTATTTTTTCGATTTCTTCTTTCAAGACTTTAGTTGGAACACGTGGAATACTTAGGAGCGTAGTTTTTCCTCTATAACCTTTCTTTGAAATTTCGGTAGATATTATTCCTAGTGAACGTAAAGTACGCACATATTCCCAAATCATAGTATGTTTTCTAGGATTTTCATTTAAGTCTAAGCACACACTTTCATACTCCTTCTCAACAATTCCTAAAGGAACCTTGATACTCCCCTTGAGTAGCAGGGTTCTAGTAAGCGCGTAAAGGAATAACAGCTCATGTTTGCGCAGGTTTTCCAAAATATCTTTAGACAAAGAGGGGAAAACTGTATTGTATGCAGTTTGTACGTGTTCACTTGTTATACTCCTAGCCTGTGAACGTTCTGCAAGCTTTCCCGCTCTCCAAAGAAGCTCGATAGCTAGACGCGCATCTCCAGGGCCACCTTTATCATACCCTACTAATTCACTAATCAACTCCAGAGTTTCCTCTTGAACAGCTTCAGGTCGTATAGCTCTCTCATCTACGATGCGCGACCATAAAATGTCATAGATCTGTTTAGCTGTATAAGGTTTGAACTCTACAATGTTATGAGCTAAAGCACTTCTAATGCTACTATCTATCATTGCTAGGTTAGCCAAATCTCGAAATATAAAAATCAGGCTTATCCTGTGCTGCTCTTTGTAAACATCTTCGGATATTCTAGTTAAGTCATATAGGATATCTTTATCCTCGCTAATTACTAAATAATCTGCTTCGTCGATAGCTAGTAAGAGGTACTTCTCAGAAGTTTGAAGATAATTCCAAATAAGATAAATTAACTCTTGAGACGAAAACCCTCTTCTTGGAACTTGAATTTCAAGCCGTCTAGCAACTCTATGCATAATCAGAAAGAGAGTCCTATCTTTATGACAGTTCACGTGAACGTATCTAATAGAAAAACCATGCTGTTTAGAAAAGTTTTCAACCTGCTGACCGAAATATTTGGCAACTACAGTTTTACCTGTACCAATAGGGCCAAGTAAGACAGCTTTAATTGTCGCTGAACCAGGATTTACAACAAAGGCTTTAAAGTAATGTCCCAAACTTTTAAGCTGAGATTTTCTATGCGGTAATTTTTTCGGGACATATTCAAATGAGAGTTTACTCTCGTCAATGAATATGGGTGAACCTTCACGCCAAATCTCAAACAACGACATATCTACTCTTAAATTAAAAACTGGTGAGAAAGTATTTAACATTTTAGTAACCAGATAGGTTGCTTCGTTTATATAACAAAATATATGCCGGGGGAGGGATTTGAACCCTCGACCTTCCGGTCTTCAGCCGGACGCTTTTGGGGATTGTCTGATTTTGAAAACTTCAACTAGACGTACTCCCAGCTGAGCTACCCCGGCATGATAAAATGATATGCGTGTTATTTATTAATCTTTTGATTTTAGGAATTAGCTACAAACGAAAAAGCTTTTATTATAAATGCAAGAAGCTTAATAAAATGAGTGCAATATTAAGTAAATTGAGATCATTTGATCAGATAAAAATTAAAGTTAGTACTTGCTGAATGAGTGGAATTGCGAGCTCTTTTTAAAAATTATTGTCAGGTGGTCTAAGATAATATATTTCATGACTTTACTGCAGTTTCTCTTAGAGTAATACTCATTTTAAACCAGCGTTGTTGACCGAAAAGTTTATATAAAAATATGACTCTGTCTTAAGCCGAGTCTAGATTCTGGTGGGGGATGGTATAAGATTGAAAAAAGTAGATATTCTGAAACATGCATGGATTCCTCAGCATGTACTGCTTGACAAAAAGGAAGCAATGGCTATTTTAGAAAAATTCAAGATTTCGCCTAGTCAACTACCTTGGATTCTTGCCTCGGATCCTGTTGCTAGGAGCTTGGGAGCAAAACCAGGAGATATTATTATGGTAGTTAGAGAGAGCCCCACCGCAGGTAAGGTAGCCACTTTTAGGATAGTTATGCCAGGGTGAGGAGATGAGTTCTAAGGGGAAGAAACTTTCGGAAGACTTTGCATGGATTCTCATAGAATCGTTTATAAAAGAAAAAGGTTTAATTAGACAGCATCTTGATTCATATAACAACTTCATTCAAAAAACTTTGCAGGAAATAATCGATGAGCAGGGGATTATTGAAACAAGTCAACCGGGCTTATATGTAAAATTAGGCAAAATCATTGTAGATACACCAAGAGTTAGAGAGGCTGACGGATCTATTTCTGAAATTCTACCTGTAGAAGCAAGAATCAGAGATTTGACCTATGCTGCACCTTTATACTTGACAATGACGCTAGTGATCGACGGTGAAAAACGAGGACCAGTAAAAGCATACATAGGAGATCTACCCATTATGGTCAAATCCGTTAAATGTCCATTGTCAGGAAAGAACGAAAAAGAATTAATTGAAGTAGGTGAAGATCCAAGAGATCCTGGAGGTTATTTCATAATTAACGGATCTGAGAGAGTTGTGGTTATTCAGGAGGATCTTGCAGTTAATCGAGTTCTAGTCGATGTTGGCGGAGTAAGTTCAAGTGTATCTCATACAGCTAAAGTCTTTTCCTCTACGGCTGCATTTAGAGTGCCAATTATTGTTGAAAGACATAAGGATGGTTTAATATATGTATCCTTCCCGGCCGTGCCCGGTAAAATACCCCTAGTTGTAATTCTTAAAGCTTTAGGTTTAGAATCTGATAGGGAAATAGTAAACGCGATAACCGACGATGAGGAAATAGAGAACGAGCTTATTCCCTTACTTGTTCAGGCGAGCAATATAAGAACGGTTGAAGATGCTCTAGATTATATTGGAAATAGAGTGGCTATAGGACAAGCTAGAACTTTGAGAATTGAAAAAGCTCAGCAAATCTTAGACAATTACTTACTTCCTCATATAGGTAACAGGGCTGAAGATAGAAAAGCCAAAGCCTATTTTATCGGTCAAATGGCCGAGAAGTTGATAGAGCTGGCTCTTGGCAGAAGACAGCCTGATGATAAAGATCATTACGCTAATAAGAGATTGAAATTGGCGGGGCAATTAATGGCTATGCAATTCAGGGCAGCGTTTAAACAGTTCGTAAAAGATCTTCGCTATCAACTCGAGCGAATGAAGAGCAGAAATAGAGAAATCAATTTAATAACCCTAGTTAGAGCGGATATAATAACAGATAGGCTTAAACATGCATTGGCTACAGGCAACTGGGTAGGCGGTAGAACGGGAGTTAGTCAAGTATTGGATAGAACTAATTACATGTCTACTATAAGCCATCTCAGAAGAGTTGTCTCGCCTCTTAGCAGGACGCAGCCACATTTTGAAGCAAGAGAACTGCATCCTACTCAATGGGGTAGAATTTGTCCCGTTGAAAGCCCCGAAGGCCAGAATTGTGGTCTAGTAAAGAATTTAGCTCTGCTGGCTTTACTATCGATCGGAGTCGATGAATCTGAAGTATACGACTTACTAATCGAAAAATTAGATGTAATCTCTATTTTTGATGCGAGAGAACATGGTATAAGAGGAACAAAGGTATATCTCAATGGAAGGTTAATTGGCATACATAGAAATGGTGAAAATCTTGCCCAGATGATTAGAAAGTTGAGGCGTGAAGGCAGAATTAGTTATGAAATTAACGTAGCGTATTATAAAAATGATAAAATAAACGAGGTTTATGTAAACTGCGATGCTGGCAGAGTTTTAAGACCATTAATTGTTGTGGAAAATGGCGAGCCTAAACTAAAGCCTATGCATGTCGAAAAAGTTAAACGCGGGGAATGGGGTTGGAGTGATCTCGTAAAAAGAGGTATAATCGAGTATCTAGATGCTGAAGAGGAGGAAAACGCCTATATTGCACTTAGAATAGACGAAGTAACGCCTGAACATACTCATATGGAAATTACCCCTGCTGCCATTTTAGGCGTTGTTGCTTCGACAATACCATATGCTGAATACAATCAATCGCCAAGAAATTCATACGAGGCGGCTATGGCTAAGCAAGCGCTGGGCATACCGAATATAAACTTTCTATACAGAATGGATCCTAGAATGCACTTATTGCATTATCCTCAGAAGCCTCTAGTGAAGACACGAGTAATGGACATAGCGAAATTATATGAGCGGCCTGCTGGTCAAAACTTTATCGTGGCAGTTATCACGAGCGGCGGATATAATATTCAAGACGCTATAGTCATCAATAAAGCCTCTATTGAAAGAGGATTGGCAAGGTCTACATTTTTCAGAACATACGAGGCTGAGGAAAGAAAATATCCCGGAGGATTATATGACCGCATCGAAATACCTAAAGAAGGTGTCGTCGGATATAGATCGAGCGAGAGCTATGTGCATCTGGGAGAAGATGGAATTGCAGAACCTGAATCGGAAGTGAAGGGTGGAGATGTTTTAATAGGAAAGGTAAGTCCTCCGAGATTTTATGGAACATTTTATGAAGTGAAAACGAGTTTAAAGGAGAGAGATACATCAGTCAGTTTGCGGCATGGAGAAAAGGGTATAGTAGATAGAGTCGTAATAACCGATACTGCGGAGGGCAATAGATTGGTTAAAGTTAGAGTAAGAGATTTGAGAATACCGGAGATAGGGGATAAGTTTGCTTCACGTCATGGTCAAAAGGGAGTTATAGGAATGATCTTACCCCAGGAGGATATGCCTTTCACAGAAGACGGTATAGTGCCAGATTTGGTAATTAATCCACATGCTATTCCCTCAAGGATGACTGTTGGGCAATTATTAGAGTCACTTGCTGGAAAAGTGGCGGCGTTAGAAGGCAGAACTGTGGATGCTACGCCTTTTGAAGGCGAAAGGGAAGTAGATTTGCGCAATGAATTGCTTAAACTAGGTTTTAGATCTGATGGAAAGGAAACAATGTATAACGGCATTACAGGTGAAAAACTTGAGGCTGAAGTCTTTATCGGTATAGTATATTACCAGAAGCTTCACCACTTAGTAGCGGATAAGATGCATGCTAGAGCTCGGGGACCTGTTCAAATATTGACGAGACAGCCAACCGAGGGTAGGGCAAGAGAAGGCGGATTAAGGTTTGGTGAAATGGAGAAAGATTGCCTTGTTGGACATGGGGCGGCTCTTCTTCTAAAAGAACGATTACTTGAAGAATCGGATAAAACTATGATTTATATTTGCGAAAATTGCGGTTTAATAGGTTACTATAATGCCAAACGCGGACAACCAGTTTGTCCTGTCTGTGGCGATAAAGGAAAGCTACACGCAGTTGAAGTTTCCTACGCGTTCAAGCTTTTACTGCAAGAATTAATGAGTTTAGGCATATATCCAAAGCTTATTCTCAAAAGTAGGGTGGAGGGATAAGAATGGCGTTTATTGAGCCACGTAGTACGGCGAGAATAACTGCAATAAAATTCGGACTGCTATCACCCGATATGATTCGTAAAATGTCTGTTACAGCCATAGTCACAGCCGATACATACGATGAGGAGGGTATGCCAATTAGAAGCGGGTTAATGGATAGAAGGCTAGGAACCATAGAGCCTGGTATGAGATGTGAAACATGTGGCAATCTTACTGGTCAATGTCCTGGACATTTTGGTCATTTAGAGCTTGCGAGACCAGTCATACATCCTGAATTTGCTAAGAGAATATATATGTTACTTAAAGCGACGTGTCGACACTGTGGAAGAATTTTGCTATCGGAAGAAGAGATAGAGAAGGAATTAAAGAAAAGAGAAAAACTCGAGAAAATATGGTTCCAATTTAGGTATAAACACGCTGACAGGGTAGCTAAGAAAGCTGCAAAAAATAATGAATGTCCGTATTGTCGAACAAAGCAGTATAAAATAAGATTTGAAAAACCTTATACTTTTTACGAAGAGAGAGAAGAAGGAACCGCAATAAAACTTACTCCTAGCGAAATAAGGGAACGATTAGAAAGAATACCCGATAAAGACCTTATTTTATTGGGAATAGACCCTGAATACGCGAGACCGGAGTGGACTGTACTCACAGTGCTTCCAGTACCACCCATAACAGTCCGTCCGTCTATTACGCTAGAGACTGGCATTAGATCGGAAGATGATTTAACTCATAAGCTGGGAGATATTATAAGAGTAAATCAGCGATTAAAAGAAAACATAGAAGCTGGAGCTCCATCGCTAATAATTGACGATATGTGGGAATTATTGCAGTATCATATTGCCACGTACTTTAATAACGAATTACCTGGAATACCACCAGCAAAGCATAAATCCGGGCGTCCGTTAAGAACTCTTGCTCAAAGATTAAAAGGAAAAGAGGGACGTTTTAGGGGAAGTCTTGCAGGTAAACGAGTTGATTTTTCCGCGAGAACTGTTATTTCTCCTGATCCTAATCTCAGCATAAATGAGGTGGGTGTTCCCGAAGAGGTAGCTAAAATCCTTATAATTCCGGAAAAAGTTACGGAATGGAATATAGAAGAGCTGCGAGAATTGGTTAGAAATGGGCCATATAAGCATCCAGGCGCAAACTACATAGTACGGCCCGATGGAGCAAGAGTTGACTTAAGATATGTAAGGGATTTGGATGCATTGGCTGAAACTTTAGCACCGGGCTATATTGTTGAACGACATCTAAAGGACGGAGATATAGTTCTCTTCAATCGTCAACCGTCTCTCCATAGAATGTCGATTATGGCGCATAAAGTAAAAGTTTTGCCTTATAAAACTTTCAGACTCAACCTTCTTGTCTGTCCGCCTTACAACGCAGACTTCGATGGCGATGAAATGAACTTACATGTTCCTCAAAACGAAGAGGCTAGAGCTGAAGCTAAGATATTAATGCTTGTTCAAGAACAGATACTATCTCCTAGGTACGGAGGACCTATTATCGGAGGCTTGCATGATTATATAACTGGAGGGTATATGGTCACCAAAAAGGACACTTTATTAACTAGGGAGAAGGTAACCTTGTTACTATATTCTAGCGGCCTTTGTAAGGAGCTTCCAGAGCCAGCGATTTTAAAGCCTAAAGAATTATGGACGGGAAAGCAAATAGTCAGTATCTTTCTACCGTCAGATCTGAACTTTAGAAGTCGATGTTCAATATGCGAGAAATGTGATATGTGTTTGTACGATGATTGTCCTTATGATGCTTATTTGTTTATTAAAAATGGGGAAATTGTTTCAGGAGTTTTTGATAAACTATCAATAGGCGCGCAGAGAAGCGAAACTCTATTGCATGTCTTAGTTAAGAAGTATGGAACTGATAAGGCAAGAGAAATAATGGATACAATGTTTAAAGTTTTCATATTCTATCTAGATATGAATGGCTTTTCTATGAGTTTAGACAATCTTGATCTTCCTGAAAATGCTAAAAAAGAAATAAAGGAAATACTATCAAAAGTTGAAGGCGAAGTTGCAGAGCTTATCGAGAAAGCTAGACGTGGCGAGCTCCAGCCTAAACCTGGAATGACATTAAGAGAATCTCTTGAAAATGAAATTCTAAACGTGCTTGAGCGAGTGAGAGAAGAAGCTGGAAGAATTGCAAGCAAATATTTAGGATTAAATAACTCAGCTGTGCTAATGGCTAAAACTGGAGCGCGCGCGAACATACTCAATATTACTCAGATGACGGCTTGTCTGGGACAGCAGTCTATCCGTGGTAAAAGGATATACAGAGGATATACCGATAGACCATTACCTCATTTCCGAAAGGGAGATATAGGTGCAAAAGCTAGGGGGTTCGTATATAGCAACTTTAAAGATGGGCTTTCCCCTACAGAATTTTTCTTTCACGCGATGGCTGGTAGAGAAGGACTTGTTGACACGGCTGTAAGAACGGCACAAAGCGGTTACATGTACAGGCGATTAGCTAACGCGCTACAAGATTTGTATGTAGCCTATGATGGAAGCGTAAGAAGCGCAGAAGGAAGTATAATACAGTTGCGATATGGAGAAGATGGAGTAGACCCCACTAAAAGCTATCATGGTCAACCAATAAACTTCGACCTGATATTACAGAAATTTAGAAAAAGGTGATTAGATATGATAGATGAAAACATTGTAAAAAACATAGTTTATTCATATCATGATAAACTTCCCGAGAAAATACTTGACAAAATAATTGAAATTGTTAGAAAGGAGCAGCTAAGTGAAAAAGAACTTATAGCTTTTATCGAGGAATGTATTAAAGAATATAACGAGGCCCTAGTAGAGCCCGGCGAAGCTGTAGGAATGGTGGCAGCTCAATCCATAGGAGAGCCCAGCACGCAAATGACTTTAAGAACTTTCCACTTCGCAGGTGTTAGAGAATTTAATATAACACTAGGACTTCCTCGTTTAATCGAAATTGTTGATGCCAGAAAATCTCCATCGACGCCGATAACCTACATATATCTAGATAAAAAACACAGGTATGACGAGGAAAAAGCTAAGGAAGTAGCTAGAAGGATAGAATTAACCACTATAGAGAACGTTGCTAGCGAATGGGAGCTAGATTACCTAACGTCAACAATCATAATAAAGCTGGATCCAGAGATGTTAGCGGATAAAGGGGTATCGACAAAAGATGTTATAAAAGCCATAAATAAAATTAAAGGCAAAAAAGGTAGAGTATACATGAAAGATGATTACACGGTAGTATATGAAACAGAAATCACTGACATGTCAAAGTTAAGGAGGATGTACGACAGAGTAAAAGATTTAAGATTAAAGGGAATAAAGGGAATAAAGAAGATAATACTGAGGAAAATTGGAGAAGGGGAGAAAACAGAATATATGTTAATCGCTGAGGGATCCAATTTTGCGGCTGTATTATCTATAGAAGGTGTAGACTACACGAGAACAATAACAAACAACATAGTTGAAGTCGCCGAAGTTTTAGGAATAGAGGCGGCGAGAAAGGTGATAATAAAGGAAATGCAGGAAGTTTTAAGCGAACAAGGACTTGACGTGGACATAAGACATATAATGCTCGTTGCCGACGCCATGACGTACACGGGACATGTGAGACAGGTAGGAAGGCATGGTGTGGCAGGAGAGAAAACAAGCCCGCTAGCAAGGGCAACTTTCGAAGTTACAGTAAAACACTTAACTGATGCCGCAATTCATGGTGAAATTGATCGTTTAGCAGGCGTTGTTGAAAATGTTATCGTTGGGTCTATGCCAGTACCAATGGGTACTGGCATGGTGGAACTCCTTATGGTTTTTCCCGTAAAAAAGAAGGGGTGAGCATGTGTGGTTGATTTATATAGAGAGTTGCGAACAACCATTCGAACCGGCAAAATAGTACTAGGTTATGAGCGATCTATAAAATTGGTGAAGCTGGGAAAGCCTAAACTTGTGATAATGGCGGCAAACGCTCCAGTAGAAATTAAGGAAGATATAGAAAGATATACCAAGCTGGCCAAAATCCCTCTATACGTTTTCCAAGGAACGAGCCTCGATCTAGGAGCTATATGCAATAAGCCGTTTATGGTATCAGTTATAGCGATTTTAGACCCTGGTGAAAGCCGTTTAATGGACCTTGTAAAAGGTGAATAGAATGGGAGAAAGCATCCCAATAAAACTCACTGACGTCGAAATGAAATATATTTATCTGCTAGAAAGCCTAACAGGAGTAACGTCACTAGATTGCGTAATAGATGAAGAATACAACCGCATAATTTTTCTTGTTAAAAAAGGACAGGTTGGAATAGCAGTGGGTAGAAATGGAATAAATATACGGCGTCTTCAAAAAATCCTTGGTAAAAATGTCGAAATTGTGGAATACGCTGAAACCATGGAAGATCTGATAAAAAACAGTTTATTTCCAGCTCGCGTAATATCAGTACGTTTAAAAAAGGATGCTAACAATAGAAAAATTGCAGTAGTGTCTGTCCCCGCTCAGGAAAAAGGTTTGGCAATAGGTAAAGACGGGAAGAATATTAAAAGAGCGAGGCTATTAGCTAAGAGATATTTTGATATAGACTGGGTGACTTTAGAATAAAATATCATCGTACAATTGCAACGGAAAATTTAAATGTTAATAATTGTTTGAAAGGAAAGGTGTAAATAAATGGCAGGATCTAAATCCCCTAAAGGACTCTATGCCGCAAGAAATCTTAAAAGGAAAAGACAGAAGTTCAGATGGTCAGATATTCACTATAAAAGAAGAGCATTAAATCTAGTTAAGAAAGTCGATCCACTAGAAGGAGCTCCAATGGCCCGAGGTATCGTAATCGAAAAAGTAGGTATCGAGAGCCGACAACCAAACAGCGCAGTAAGAAAATGTGTCCGAGTACAACTTATCAAAAACGGCAAACAAGTTACAGCTTTTCTTCCAGGCGATGGTTCATTGAATTTCGTTAACGAACATGATGAAGTAATAATAGAAAGAATTGGAGGTCCTGAAGGAAGAGCATATGGCGATCTTCCCGGTGTACGCTTCAAGGTCATTAAGGTGAACGGAGTTTCGTTAATTGAACTTTTGAGAGGACGTAAGCAAAAACCGACACGCTAAGCGGTGTTTCTAGTGCAGGATATTAAGGTCGAAATTATTGAAGCAGATAAGTATTATGGAAAGTTTAAAGTTAGCGGTATAAATCCCGCTATTGCAAACGCTTTTCGGAGAGCGTTATTGGCCGAAGTTCCAACAATGGCCGTTGATGAAGTTGTAATTCTAGAAAATACATCCGCATTATTCGACGAGATTTTAGCACATAGGATCGGTCTTATACCTTTAAAGACTGATTTTGACCTAGTAGAAGAGTATATCGAGGATAGAGAGAGTGCAATCAAAAAAACTGTTAGTCTAATACTTGAAATAGAAGCTCTTGATGAGAATGTAACCGTATTTTCCGGTCATTTAAAAAGCGAAGATCCTCACGTCGTACCTGTTTCGGATTCTATTCCCATTGTAAAGTTAGCGAAGGGACAGCGTATAATCTTAGAAGCTTTTGCACGGCTTGGATGCGGAAGAGAGCATGCAAAATGGCAGCCTGTTTCGGTTGCGGCTTATAAGTATATGCCAATGGTTGAAATTATATATGAAAAATGTGATAACTGCATGAAATGTATAGATGTATGTCCAAAGGATGTTTTTGACCTAACAGGTAATAAAGTCATTGTGAAAAAACCTATGAATTGTTCTTTATGTAATGCATGCGTTGAAGTATGTTCTACAAATGCTTTGCTTGTTAAGGGAGATGAGACAACTATTATATTCAACATAGAAACAACGGGAGCGTTGACCTTTGAGGAAGTCGTGCTGGCTGGTTTTGATATTCTAGCTATGAAAGCTAGAGAATTCAAGAAATCTGTAAGAGAATTAATAAAGGAGAAAACTTAAAAACCGGTATTAGTATATGGCTGGAGGATTAAATATGAAGCGGACAGGACCTACAAATATTCACCTAAGGTTACTCATTACAAAGCTGAGAAAGAAAGCTAGAGAAAACAATGCAAGAATATGGTATCGTGTCGCAGAATTGCTGGCAAAACCCAGAAGACAGAGGATTGCAGTTAACTTAAGTAAGATTAATAAGTATACTGGAAATGGAGAAATAGTTATTGTGCCAGGCAAGGTTTTGGGAGCTGGCACGTTGGATCACGAAGTAATAGTCGCGGCGTGGCAATTTTCTCAGAAAGCTTACGAGAAAATATCAAAAAAAGGAAAGTGTATTACTATTGAAGAATTACTTGAAAAATTTCCTAGAGGTAGTAATGTAAAAATAATTACATAGGGGATTTTGCATGAGTGAGGAAAAACTTATAGTAGTTAATGCTGAAGGCTTGGTTGCTGGAAGATTAGCTAGCATAGTGGCAAAGAAATTACTAAATGGGGAGAATGTTGTAATAATAAACGCTGAAAAAGCTATCATAACCGGCAAGCCTCAAAGAATAGTAAATATGTATATGAAAAAGATAAGCGAATGGAGGACTCATTTTAACCCTGAAAAAAGAGGACCTAAAATACCGCGACGGCCTGATAGAGTGCTAAAAAGAATGGTTCGTGGCATGTTGCCTCACAAAAAACCTAGAGGGCGTATGGCATATAAGAGATTGAAAGTTTACATAGGTGTTCCAGATAATGTAAATGTGAAAGAGGCGATATCCATTAAAGAGGCGATGAGAAAAAATGAAAACGTTCCTTTTATAACCCTGGGAGAGTTATATGTGCGCTTGGGGGGTAAGCTATGAAAATAATATTAACAAGTGCCAGACGTAAGACTGCAAGAGCGAGAGTAATAGTGAAGTCTGGTAAGGGACGGGTTTTCATTAACGGTGTTCCATTGGAAATATTAGAACCAGAGCTTGTTAGGATGAAAATTTACGAGCCTATATTTATTGCTGGCGAAAAAATAATTAATAGCATTGATATTATAGCTACAGCCCATGGTGGAGGAGTGATGGGACAAGCTTCTGCCATAAGGACAGCTATAGCTAGAGCTTTAGTAAAGTGGACTGAATCCGAAGAGCTCAAACAACTTTACTACGAATATGACCGTAACTTGCTGGTTGAAGACCCAAGACAGGCGGAGCCTAAAAAACCAAGAGGCAGGTCTGCTAGGGCAAAGCGTCAGAAAAGTTATCGATAAGCGATCATCACTTTTTTTCGACGTGCTTTTCTTCGTATTTGAGAATTTCATCTATTAATTCGACATGGGATAAAAACATTCTTCTACAGCAGTATCTCTTTATATTTAATTCGTCGAGAACCTCGCCTGGAGACTTGCCTCTTGCAACTTTTTGTGAAAATTCGAGCCATTTGTCTCCAATTAAAGCACCACAGGTAAAGCATCGAATAGGGATTATCATATTTACCGCGCATAATGTTGAGTAATTGAAGTTTAAAAAGTTTCCGCTATGTTAGAATTCCCAGAATAGTTAATGCTAGTTCTCGTTTTTATAAAAATTTTATGACTAACTTATGGATTTCCACTTATTTTTCTAATATTTTCTGCAGAAGCCAATCAGCCGAAAATTTCTGTAAATCATCGTAGGTTTGTCCTGTCCCTAGGAATAATATGGGTTTCCTAGTAGCATATATTACAGAAATAGCCGCACCACCCTTTATATCGGCATCGGCTTTAGTTAATATGCTGGCGTCTATGCCAATAGCTTGATCGAATTTTAATGCTTGATCAAGAGCGTCATTACCTGTTAGTGCATCTCCAACAAAAATCTTTAAATCTGGTGAGACTACTCTAGCAATTTTTCTCATTTCATCCATTAAATCCTTGTCTGTTTGCAAACGTCCAGCCGTATCTATCAACACAACGTTTATTCCTTTACTTTTAGCATGTTGTACAGCGTCATATGCTACAGCTGCGGGATCGGCGCCATAACGGTGTTTTATAACCCTAACGCCCAATTTCTTTCCATGAGTTTCTAATTGTTCTATTGCGCCTGCTCTGAAAGTATCTGCGGCAGCTATTACAACCGAAAAACCATTTTTTAAAAATAAGCGAGTTATTTTTGCGATTGTAGTTGTTTTTCCGTGACCATTAGGCCCAACGAAAAGAATTACTAATGGGCGTCTTTCTTTTTTCCTTTCTTTAGCTATTTTCAAAAGATCTATTTCGCGCTCTGTTTGGAGCATTTGCAACAATATTTCTTTTAAATATTTTTTCACTAGTTGGCGTTTATCTTCGAAAAGGCCTATTCTTTCTCCTGATAACCTTTTTTTCAGCTCATCGGCAATATATTCTGCAGCAGCTAGTGCTACATCGCAATCTGATAAGGATAAAATCACCTCAAAACACAAGGAATCTAACTCTTTTTCGCTTAATTTCCTAGTAGACAAAGTTTCAACTAACTTTGATAATGTGGCTTTCAATTTTTCAAACACTATTTCTCGACCCTTTTTAGAAGCTCCCGTAAGATTACTTCTAATTGTCTAATTCTTTCGCTTATTTGTGTTAAATTTCTACTTGTTTTTTCAAGCTCGATTTTTAGCTTATTCTCTCTTTCTTGAAGATACTTTAAGGCTTCATCGTAATTTTTTTCTACAACAACATTACTTCCAACACTGATTAAAACTTTATTCTCTTGCTTGAATTTTACTCTTAAAAGGATTGAAGAATTTAGCGGTACTATCAAAACCTTAGAATCTGGTATTGTTTTTATTTCCTCTATAATTTCTTGAGCTGTGCGTGTTTCGGCGATTAAATTGTTAAGGAGTGCGATGTTTTGATTGGTAGCATCAAGTAGCTGTTTAAGGAACATGTATTCAGCATAGGCTTGTTGTAGTTGTTTTTCATCATTAACTTCTGTAGCCATTTTTAACTACCTAAATTACCACTATTTTATTGGTTTTTAATAATTCTACTACTTCGGGTTTTGTGGCAGCTTCGGGCTCGATCTCTTGTACATCTGTTATTACAATTTTTTTACGAGTAAGTTTGTGTCTTGATCCCAGCACTGAGTAGACATATTCTATAGCGTGTTCCTTTTTAATTGCTGGAACTTCCATGGTAAATTTTTCGGTAAACAATCTGTGGCGCATTAAACCTTTAATACGAAATACCTTCACGCTAGTCATAGCACTCTGGAATCAGATTCAATGTGTATAATAAAAATATTTCTCTTCGAAAATTATAATCTCAATCGAAAAATTAGATAGAATCCTATAATAATATTGATTAATGGGCCCGCCGGGATTTGAACCCGGGATTCGGTATAGCCTTATTGCAAGGCTATTCCCCCGCCTCGTAAGGGCGATATCCTAACCTCTAGACGACGGGCCCTTAAACAGATGTTGAATTATAATTTTCATTTTTAAGCTTTTCTGTAGGGTTGTTAAGCTATGGTCTTGTTTTATGTTATGCATAAAATTTTAGATACATTGATCATTAATTGTAGATATTTCGGTGTTTTCAGTCAGTATCGTTTACTGAGATAAAATGATATTACTTATAGAATTAAAACCGAGCTTAAGAATTAGCATTAAAATTATTTTATGTAAGTAAAAACATTATTCCATATTTTCAGTTAGTTTGAAAGGTACGAGGAAGTTCTCTCCAGCCTCTTTCAATTTTTCATAGTTTTTCTTTAGTTTCTCTATTATTTTTGAATTGTCATAGGGCTCTAAGACTTTGTTACACTCGAAACATTGGAACATATTTTCGGTAGCTTCTTCGAACGTATATCTTCTACGACAATGAGGGCATATATAGAACGTTGAAGAAGTTTCGTATTCCAACCTTTTCTTTAGTTTCTCGATCACCTTTATTACTCTATGATGAATAACTTTATCTATAGGATCGTCAGTTATCCTCCAAAAATAGGTAAACCACCCTATCTTTTCATCTCTAATTCGTCTGTATTTAACAAGATTGGCTTCAAAAAGGAAATTAAGCAGTCTCCTCGCATCATTAATACCAATGTCGGTATATTTTGCTATTTCTTCGTCAGTAGCTTCACCTTTTTTTATAAGCAATTCTATAATCTTGCCTGCGACCGGACCGTAGATATTCTCTGCAAGCTGCTTTAATAACTCTTCATCCGCAATCATTAGCTTCTACCTTAACTACTTTCTTTCCTCTACTACTAGGTATTATTCTTATTTTGGCATTATAAAATTCTTTACTTAACTCCCTACCCTCATATAAATGATCTAGAAATACGGCTAGTGCTGCTATTTCGCTGTGAGGTTGATTGCCTATGGCAACATTATAATCAGCTAACTCGTATATTATACGCGGAACTTTTTCAGCCCCTATAATAATCAGTATTTTTTTCTCTTCTCTTTTAATACGCTGCATTACGTTACTCTCTGTAATATGTTCGCCATACATTGTTAAATGGACAACTATACCTCCGCTTTTTTTCCATTGCTCTATAATTTTTTTGTAAGAATTCACTACACTTATGCTGAATGGACCACCCCATCGCTTAACAACGTCGTTTATTTTTTCTATAATTGTCTTCTCAACATCGCCTACAAATACTATTCCATCGGCGCCAAAGGCTCGAGCAACTAAAGCAGCATGCGTTGTGACTCTCTTATCTCTCTCTTTTCTATGCCCTAACCTTAACACTAGTGTTGATGGGCTTAATTTTGATGTTTCCATCTAATTCCCTCAATTGATAAAGTAGATTTTTCAAATCCGACCGTTCTATCTCAATCTTCAAAATAGCTGTAGAGTCTGAAATTTGAAAACTTAGTATTTTAGTTTTTCTAAGGATTTTCCAGATTTTCTTTAACAAGTTCATATTGATCATTAATTGTAAATGCTGATACTTCCTTGTTTTTGCGTAAATTTTATCGTATAGAATTTCTAGGCCATTTCTTTCTTTGGCCGACACTAAGACGAATTCATCTACATATTCTTTCACAATTTCTATTTTTTCCTCTAAACCGTTGTTTACTAGGTCTATTTTATTCAGAACGGCAATTATATTGTCTTCGAATACTCCTACGTGGCGCAGTGCCTCGAGGCTCGCCTGAACTTTGCGCTTTATTTCACCGCAAGGCTCGCTAATATCTACTACTAAAAGTACTAAATCCGAATAGGCAATTTCTGCGAGCGTGGTATAAAAAGCTTCTACGAGTATTGGCGGTAAAGAGTCGATAAATCCGATGGTATCAGATACTATTAATGTTTTACCTTTTATCGTTATTCTACGTGACGTTGTTGATAGAGTTGCAAAGGGCTTTCCGTCAACATATCCCTTTTCTCCTGTTAGTGCTTCAAATAGTGTGGTTTTCCCCGCACCAGTATAACCAGTTAGAACGATTGTTGGCACTTCTGCAAGGCTTCGCCGCCTCCAGTAAATATTTTTTCGAGCTCTTATCTTCTCTAATTCCCTTTTTATTTTAGTGATACGTCTAGCTACATGCTCTCTATAGGAATCTATAATATACTCGCCGCCTCCTAAGTAGCCTGGCAGCTCGCCTAGTTTAGCCAAATGTAATTGTTCTTTTAGATATGAAAGTTGTTTTTTGAGCATTGCCAGCTCTATTTGTAGCTTAGCTTCCTTACTACCAGCTCTTCTTGCGAAAATTTCAAGTATTAACGTTATTCTGTCAATAACATCGACGCCTAATAGCTTTGATAAGTTGTGGATTTGAACGGGCTTAAGTTCATTGAAAAATATCACTTTCTCGATATCTTTTTCTTTTACAAGCTCTGCAAGCTCCTTCGCTTTTCCATATCCTATCTGATATCTTGAATCCGGTTTACGAACTTGTTCCAGCTCTAGAACAACGTCATAGCCAGCTGCTTTTGCTAACTCTTTTAGCTCAAAAAGTAGATTTCTTTCCCTGCGTAATCTACGCTGGACTATTGCAACTTTCGTGGAAACTTTCATGGCTTTTCTTCTTTTCTTTTTTTAAACACGACTACATCTCCTAAAGTGAGATCATATCTTTCTTCAGGAGTGTTTTCTAACATGTTATAGTCTGTTTCTTCTGTAATTAAACTTATCTTTAGTATTCTTTCCAAACGACGAGCTAAATCTAGAGTGGGCTCAAGCAGCCCGTCTTCTATTCGCCTTATAGTTGATTCTTTCTCGCCTACCATGCTTGCTAAGAGGCTTCGAGTTAAGCCTTGCCTTATTCTCGCGTTTTTTATTAGCTCAGCGTAATCTTCTACAATACTATACTTCATTTCTCTAAGCATGAACTTAGACTCACGTTTTCTAGGCAGAGGCGTCCTATAGCTTATAGTTTTAGATGGAAGCAGAGGTTTTGCACTTATCTCTTTAATAGGTGTTCCATAGCGTTTAGCGCATTTTTCACAGACTATAAGCTCTGCTCTATCAATGTAGACCTTATATCCCTTTGCACGAATATCAGCACCACAGATTTCACATTTCATAATGACCATTCTCTATTAATGATCCTAATGATTATTTACGCTAATACCATATTTATGTTGTTTTCGGACAGGGCATGGATAGTTACAAATTTTAAGCCATAAACTGTATAAAGAACCTGTGAAAGATATGAGAGTTCCATCAACGTTTGACATTAATGAACTAAAAGCTTTACTAGCATATCAGTATCATCCAAAAGCAGTTAAAATTCTCAATCATGGAGATATACTCATTGAAAGATCGGAAAAAACAGGAAGAGTAAGGTTCTTATATATCAACGGGAAACTGGTAGCGTCTATACGAGCCTCAGATGGCTTTCTCTTGTTTTCATTAGAGGGAGCGAAGCTTTTTCTCTCCTTAGTGCCGCCGCCGTCAATGAGAGTAGTGATAATGCCTGAGGTAATTCCGTTTATTGCCGAGGGGAGAAGCGTTTTTTCAAAACATGTTCTTCAAGCTGACGAAGGAATTAGATCTGGTGATGAGGTTTTCGTAGTAACGCCTGACGATGAATTAGTAGCTGTTGGACGCGCGGTGCTTTCAGGTTTAGAAATGGAAAAAATGAAAAGAGGGGTTGCTGTTAGAACAAGAAAAGGCATAAACAGTCTTAAGCGGAAAACTGGCTAGTTTTTGTATAAGGTTACGTACCTAAATTGTCTTCTTACTTCGATGCTGGCTTTAAAGTTTTTACGCAACATGTTTTCTATATCCCGGTAGAAGTATTGATTAGTTAACCAGGAGGGAGGCTTTACTCTGGGAACTAGTCCTCTAATTGTGTTAAGGTTTGTGGTTCTCCGCGTATAGGAAACATACGCGTAACGAAGTAGTGTTCTCAATTTAATGGAAATTTTTCTGGACCTTGTAGATCTTAATAATTCTTGCGTTATTAAATAGACATGTCTAAGTATCTTATTTTTTTCAGGATAATTGCTCATACAGTCTCACTCATGAATGGCGTTGCTATTCCTCAATAAAAATTTTTCCAATATTTTCTTCGTTATTAAACTTAAATGAGATCGTTAATTGTCGTATTTAAAAAATTTTTAAATTTTACGAATTTTATACGCAAAATCTAAAGCTTCTTTCTTGTTTTTAAATATTGCTGCGTTAATTTTTTCAGCTTTGTTGTCAACGATTTTGTAAGCGTTAACTAAAAAATAATTTTTCTCCGAGATACGATCATTTACTTCATAAATTTCAATTATAATAGCAACATCGTCAGGTATGTTATATTCTATAGTTTTTATACTATGCTTTCCGCTAAATAAATCTGAACAAGAAATTAGTAAGGAATCTGAAAATTTGTAATCGAAACTTAAAGCATCCGATTCTTCAAAATTTCGGACGGAGTGAAGATCAGCTTTACTTAAAGTTTTTTCTGAGAAAGTGGCTATGAAAACTTCAGGCCGCATAGTAATACTTATGCGCTTTGGTATTTCACTTTCCAAAATGACTTCAAAGGATACGAATTTCATGCACTCACCATTTCACTGAATAACCGGAATTCCGAATCTTTGAGAAGCCTTTATATGATCTTCTAATGGTATGCTGTCGATATCGAAAAACTTACTGTAATAGCGCCTATAAGGTTCTCCTTCGATAAGCTTTTTTATATTCCTACTATATTTCTGGTCTTTTAATTTCTTCTTGGTGATAGTTTCCCAATCCTTTATCGACATACCATAAACTCTCTGTGTTCTATCCCTGTAAAGTTCAGGAATAACGTTGAAGGAGCAGAATGGGACGAGCCTGCCATCAGGAGTTACATAGTGTATATCACATCTTTGGACACGTGCAACATCGTGATTATAGAGGTCCTGGAAGTGCATCATTCCTAAGAAAAGAGCATTGTAATGGAATTGTCCAAGCGAGTGATAATCATGTTTAATAAATATGTTGTAAAGAAGTTTTGCTATTTTGTTATGTTCTTTCAAGCTCTTTGGAGCTTTTCTTAAATCAATGAATTTACGTAGTTTTATGAGAAATTCAAGCATAACTAGATATTTGTTGCGACCTTTTTCAAGTTCTTCGGCTTTTTCTTCTGTATACCTTAAGAATTCATCAACTTGTATAAAACGCGATATAGGAATTATAGACCCATCATCATCTTTAAAGATATAGGTAGCGGCACCGCATGCAAAGTGCGTTGTTAAGGTAAGCTGATACTTGCCCGTAATAGCTTCTATAAAATGAGAAACAGGTGCAACCGAAGGCACGGGATACCAATCATATCTACTTATAACACCGTTTGATTGTTTTTCTATAAGTATTAAAGTCTCAGGAATAGTTATTCTCAGCTTTGTGCGTTCACTTCTCGGCACGCGTCCGGTTAGAGAAATAGGTTGAAAGTTTACTCCTCTCACTATATCCATATTTTCTAGTCCAAACCTGATAATATCCCACAGTTCGTGATCGTTCGTTCCTCTTATTACTGTTGGAACTAAAACCACTCCAAGATGAGCTTTCCTCAGATTATCCAAAATGTAAGGAGTCTCCCAGTGGTTCTTAGGATTGGTGTAGGGGGTAACACCGTCAAAGCTCATGTATATAACATTTGTGCCAGCTGCCCTTAGCTTAATGGCGAGATCGGCATTATATGCTAACTTAATCCCTGTAGTATTAACCTGAACGTGTACGAAACCCATTTGTTTAGCCAATTTAACTATATCCACTATGTCATCGCGTAATAAAGGTTCTCCGCCGGTAATTTGTAAAGCTTTAGGCGGAACAGGAGACAATTTTCTAGCTTCTCTTAGCATATATTTTATATGCTCTAAAGTAGGCTCGTAGACATAGCCAGCTCTTTTTGCAAAGAAGAAACAATACCAGCAGTTTAGATCGCAGCGGTTTGTAGCCACTAGATTTAACAGCGCAGTATGCGATTTATGTCGTGGACATAAGCCACAATTGTAAGGACATAAAGCAGTTAAAGAAACTTGGGTATTCTTTACTCCTTTACCATCAAACTGCCAGTTCTTAAATCTCATATAAAGGTCGTAATCCCCCCAATAGACTTCTTCTATTTCTCCATGCTCAGGACATTTTTTCCTAATCCACACCTTGCCATCTTTTTTAAAAATAATAGCTTTAAGAAGTCTAAAACATTCGGGACAAGATGATAGCGTTCGAGCCAGCAGCTGCTCGCCGGCTCTTATTTCCGGCTCTTCGTGAAGTGCTATTTCATAGTCTTCATGGAGTTTAGGTAAGAGTTTTAAGCGTAGCTCCTTACCTATTTTATCGAATTCTTCAGCATTAGCATCAAGAAGCTTCACATAATCAACGTAGATTTCTCTTTGAGCCGACATGTAACCACGTTATATTGATGCATGTGATACTTTGATATAAATTTTTCATACTTTTCACCGGATGAAATATATGAATTCAATCCTCCACGATTTTCCTTAAATCGCGAATTGAAAAGTGAGCAAAAGTTCGTGATAAGAAAATAACGCTGATACTACCAGTTAAGATTGCCTCAAAAATTACTATTATACTTCTGGTTAAAATAGTTACTAAAGTTGCAATTTCTTTTGGTATGCCTAAAACTACAAATGTTGAAATCATAGCTATATCTAAGACGCCAGCATTGGCAGGGATTCCTATCGGAATATTATCCATAAGGCTATAAATAGGATAAGCTACAGATAATATCCAAAAATTCACGCGATATCCTACTGATAAAAAGAAAAGATACGGGATAGTTACTCCTAGAAACCACTGAAATAATAGTATAATGAAGCCGATTAATACTCTAGTCTTGTTTTTTGTTATAATATTTAATGAGTTCTCGAAAGATGTAAAAATGGAATCTATTTTCGATTCTACATCTAATTTTTTTGTTTTAAAAACAGCAGACAAGTATTGCACAATAACTTTCAGAACTTTTCTCAGAATGCGAATTTTTCTTAAGACAAAAAAGGCGATAGCTAAGCCTAGAATGGAAAGAAGTATTATAGTCACGCTATGATGAAGTATTTCAACTTTAGTTTCACCATAAAAAGCGAGCATTGCTATTCCCATTAGCATGAAAAAGAGAAAAGCAAGAGCGTTCAAAAGTCTATGTATAACCACTGTAGCTGCGGCTTTGCTCATATCAAGCTTATAGATTTTTTTTAGAAGAATAAGGCGCAAAGCTTCTCCTGTCATAAATGCGGCGGGAATTAGCATATCGCCAAACCAACCAGCGATGACTATAAGCATCGCCTTTCCTGGTTTTATTTCCGGGCATACAATTTTCACTAAGAAGAACCATGCAAGAGCATATGATAAAATGAAAAGGATGTCGACACAGATTATCAATGGTAGATAATAAAGGTTTATCTCTAGAAGATTCTTGTAAATAACATTAAAATCTATGCCGATGATTAGTAGGAAAAAACTGAAAAATAAAATACCTATCAAGAGTAGAATTACTGGCTTTAAATACCTGTTCTTCAATCCATCCCTTGATAGTTTTTCCATAGTACCAAGCTTACCTTCTACAAAAAGTTATTCTGGTCTTTTTCCCTGTGAACTGCTCGATAATTTTTTCGGCCTGAGCCCTTGCAAATGGCATTTTTCGAGAACATGTTCCATTTATTCGGATATTGTACTCAGAACTACCGTCGGGAAGCCATATAACATCGACGCCTAGCACTCTGACCGGGAAAAGTATCTGTTCAATTAACGCTCTCTTATCAGAAACATATTCTATAAAGCGGACTTTGCCATAACCTTTAGCGGATAAATATTTGGCGATTTGAATCAATGTTTTCCTGCTTATTTCGGTAGAGTTGCGAACGAGGAGAAAAACATTTTCATCTATTCGAACGGCTTTTATAAAAGAGAGTTTATCAATTTGAGAAAACTTTTTTTCTTTTAGCATAACCAATTCATGTGATATGTCAACATCTAAAGCGCTGATTTCGCCTCTCTCTAATCGTTCTAAATCCTTGGAACATAATACTTTTGTTCGCGCGCAAAAATAACATATAGGTAATTCCATATATAACCCCTAACCCAAACAAAGACAAAACCATCTAATTTAGTTTTTGTCTATAGGAATTATTACCGTGTAATCAAATCCTATAGTCTGAAAAGAATATCAAATGTAGATTTAGGGTAATATATATTAATAACAGAACTTTACTTATGTAAAAGGCGAGAATCTTGGAGAAAACGGGTTTCCATCTTACGGAGAAACAAATCGAGATACTGCGCACACTACAGGCTGAAAGTAAATTAATGAAGGTATTTACTGTCGAGGAGAATCAAAGTGCACTAGCGAAAAAACTTGGAATTACAAGGCAAGCCCTAAACGTGCATCTAAGAAAGCTTAAAGAAGCAGGCTTTATCCGAACTGGGCGAGGATTCATAGACTTAACTGATAAAGCTCTAGAAGCCTTAGGAGTGCGTACAGCTGAGGCCTTTGTAGCCGTAAAGATAGAGCCTCGTGCTAGAAATCAAGCGTATTCAAGAATAAAAATGTTACCTGTTGAAAGGGTGTACAGAGTGACGGGAGATATAGACCTACTTGTAGTTATTAACCAGGCTTTACTAGATGATTTTCTTAAACAAGTTTCAAAAATAGAAGGAGTAAAGGATACAACAACTTATGTAGTGATAGAACGGCTTGCATAAATTTCTGAAACGTTAATCCAGTGGAGAGATAGAGTAATAGGATACGTTCCCCTCTTTATCGATAACAGCTATTATAGGCACCTTTTTGGCTCGTAAGGCTCGTTTCACAATATCCTCAAGTTCCATAAAGGCTATCCGTACACCTTCCTGCACGCCAATTACCATATACTTAGTTAATTTGATATTTTCAGTCACCTTTTTTACTCTGTATTCTATATTTTCTTCTTTAAATCCTTCCTTCACTATAAATCCCCGCTTTCTTAGGTCGTAATAAAGGATGTATTTTAACCAAAATTTATCATCGTTGCTCGAAAAGCGTTTTAGAAGATCAGAGTATGATAATTCACTACCTTTTTCATCTAGAACTTTTAATCTATTTTTTTCAACTAAATATAGTGTTTCCTCAGGAAATAGTTCAAGCGATTTATCTTCCATTAATGTTCCATATTCGCCTTTCTCCTGCAGCAGCGTAATATCGTGAGGGTCAAACACGCGAATTTTACCATTTCCTAGAATATACGCCTTGACTATCTTTTCCTCGGCCATACCCGTCACTTCATATCTTAATAGTAAAGTTTTATAGTTTTCTCATTCAAATACTTATGGTGATAATATTGGTTAAGATGCCAGCCAGGATAATTACTTGGGATTATGTTGTTGAACTATGCAAAAAACTTGCTAAAAAAATACGCGAAGAAGGCTATAAACCGGATGTCATAATAGCCATTGCAAGAGGTGGATACGTTCCTGCAAGATTATTATGTGATTATCTAGGGGTAACTGATCTTTTGAGCATAAAAGTAGAGCATTGGCTTGAAACTGGAAAAGCTGAAAAGGAGGCTAAGATAACATATCCTTTCCTATACGATCTATCCAATAAAAAGGTATTAATCGTAGACGATATTTGCGATACTGGAGATAGCTTTATAATTGCGCAGGAGCATGTGAGGAAGAACTCTAACCCAGCAATTATAAAAACGGCAGCTATGCAAATAATACCTGCAACTTCTAAATTTACGCCCGACTTTGTAGTGGAAGAATTGAAATCTTGGGAGTGGCAGCTGTACCCATGGTGCGACTATGAAGATAAAACAAACTTAATTAAGAGAATAATGAAGGAAATACCAAAATCCGAGCCCTGGACTTTAGATGAAATAAAGGCAAAGTTCAAAGAGTATTATGGAGTTGAGTTTACTGTTCGCGAATTTGAAGAGGTCATGGACTATATGGAATGGGCTGGCATTGTAGAGGCAATTAGCACAGATATGGGCAAAAAATATATACTTAAGGCAGAGTGATGAACGAAGAAAACAACTATTACGATTTCACAAATGTCTTTTTTAGGATTTATATTAGGGAAATTTTGGAAGCTAATCTAGAGCACGGTAATCAAAAAATTTATCTAATACTAAACATGGGAAAAGCAAAACTGAGAATAAGAAAAATAAGATTGCTGGCCAGAGTGACCGAGAAAAATGAGACCAGCCGATGGATAGATTTCCGGTTAGACGATGGTACAGGAGAAATTATCATGAGAGTATGGAAAGATTCTGGTAAAAAACTAGTCGAACAGATAAGTTTAAACAATTATGTAACAGTTTTGGGATTTATTAAAGAGTTTAGAGAAAAACGCTATATATCCCCTATAATAGTGAAAGATGCATCGAATATAAATTTTGAAAAATGGCAGGCCCATGTAGAAAACATCAGAGAATTTTTAAAAGCAAAAATATTAAAGAGGGGTCAGAATGATTGTAATTGGATGATGAATTTGCCGAGTTCAGAATAAATATGAAGAGCCATTCATGACCTGATTTGTTCATTTACATTTATTTTGATGTCTTCTATCCTTTTAAGAGAATGCTTGAAACTGATATTTTCGAAAGACTTGATAAAAAGGATTACTGTTTAAACTAAAAAGAGTTTAAAATAAGAAAATTATTTTTGGCTGGGCATATCTTTGGTCTTACTGTGCCTTTTTTAGCTGCTCTAATGCTCTTCTTATTCTTTTTCTAGCTTCCTCTTTATCTACTAAGTTATCGAGAAGAGCCAGCGGTACCCCATACCTGCAGAGCTGTCCTTCAAGCTCAGAGTGTGAAACTATCATGTCAACTTTACTTGAAGCTACTAAACCTCCTATATCTGTCGCATTCGTGACTGCAACCTCTGCATCTGTTCCTTCCTCTTTTAATATGTTCTCGACAAGTATTTTCATGATTAAACCCGTTCTCATGCCAAAGGTACACACTGCTCATACCTTTATTTTTAGTCATCATTTTCACTGGATGGCTCCCAATAGCCCATACGCCGTTATCTGCGCTCATACTCATACCTGTAATGCCTAGTTTCTCCAAAGCCAGGAATGGTGTAGCGAAGATAGGTACGAACATATAAGCAAAGCCCGAGAGAACAGGTGTAACGATAAGGCTTGCTAAACTATTAGGTTGCGTTGTCTTATCTCGAATTACTTGACAAAATTACTTCTTTATCTAAGGATTTTAAACTTAAAACTTTGAAATACGACTTGTTAAAGTCAATCCGGACGTTTTAGACTGCTAAGTTAATACAGTAGCTTACTTCCAGTATTTTCAAAAGTTTTCTTATGGGAAGTTTAATATAACACCAGTTGCGCTTGCAATAGAAATTTGCTAGAAATATTTAAATTAGTATACTCTGATAGAGATATCTAGCGTAGAGAGGATCAGGATGAGGCATCTTTTAAATCTAGTCGACTATGGAAGCGGAGAAATCATGGAGATAATAAATCTTGCAATAAAATTTAAGAAGGATAGAAAGCGAGGCTTAAGAGTTCAAAAATTTTTAGAAGGAAAATCCATAGCGTTGATATTCGAGAAACCCTCGACAAGAACT
>Ga0209410_1000036_pt1 | contig 49390 bp, 48 predicted proteins | sample Mar14436cmmetaG_FD_184135 | JGI IMG/M metagenome (GOLD analysis project Ga0209410, IMG submission 184135) | Marine hydrothermal vent microbial communities from Guaymas Basin, Gulf of California to study Microbial Dark Matter (Phase II) - Marker... ... | reverse complement strand
ATAGTCGGTTCGTTACGTGAATACTTACCGCCCACCAAGGCGCTACTGTATCCGTTTGCTATGCGTGGTAAGATAGCCTCCGTCAAGTATGGTGGTGGTATATACGCATGGCATGACGTGATACGTAGTGCAGCACCTGAATTCGTAGGGCCTGAACTTAAACTTGACGATGTAGCGCTTATCCAATATACAGGTGCCACTACTGGTACTGCTAAAGGGGTGATGTTGACGCATCGCAACATCAGTATTAATGCATATCAAGCCTTCCTATGGTTTAAAAAGCCGTTACATAAGCAGTTTCTATCGGTATTACCATTTTTCCACATATATGGGATGACAACCGCTATGAATTTGCCAATAATATCATGTTCGACGATGGTCGTCATGCCGCTATTCAAGCCAAGGGAGATTGCTGAAGCTATTGAAAGATACAACGTGCACTTCTTCCCTGGTATACCGCAGATGTATGCTGCACTTACGCGGTTACCTAAGATCGAGCGCTACGATCTTTCTTCACTCTGCGTATGTGTGAGCGGTGCTGCTCCGCTACCCAGGGAAGTAGAGGTACGATTTGAACAACTCTCTGGTGCACGCCTTATAGAGGGTTACGGGCTTACAGAGGCGTCGCCTGTCACCCACTGTAACCCAGCTTACGGTATGAAAAAATCTGGCAGCATAGGTATACCGTGGCCTGATACCGATGCGAAAATTGTCGACCTTATGACAGGTGAAGAGGAGCTACCACCTGGTCAGGAAGGTGAGCTCATCGTACGTGGCCCACAGATAATGAAAGGTTATTGGAAGCGTGACGACCTCACCAATACCGTGTTACGGGATGGCTGGCTATATACTGGCGATATAGCCAAGATGGATGAAGATGGCTTCTTCTATATAGTGGGTAGGAAAAAGGATATCATCATAGTGCGTGGCTATAATGTTAACCCTGAAGAGGTAGAAGCTGTGCTGCTTGAACACCCCAAAATCAAGGAAGCTGCCGTCATCGGTGTACCTGACGAGGTACATGGTGAGGTACCCAAAGCTTATGTTGTACTGGAGGAAGGTGTAACCCTTGAACCTAAGGAGATAATCAACTTCTGTCGTGAACGGTTAGCCGAATATAAGGTACCCAAGTACGTTGAATATAGGGATAGTTTACCGAAATCTATCATCGGCAAGGTATTACGTAGGAAGTTACGTGAAGAGCTTGCTGGATGAGACTCGCATTCATATCGACGTACCTGCCACAACGTTGTGGTATTGCTACCTACACATCGTACTTAGTGGATGCATTGCTACAGGTGGAGCCACACGTAAGGATCAAGGTGATTGCCGAAAATCTTGCATCCGCGGTGGAGACAGATCGTCTGACAGTGTTACCGGTGTGGTCACGTAAAGAGGATTATGTACCGACCATACTTGAGCACCTCGAAGACGTAGATTGTTTACATATACAGCATGAGTACAGCATATATGGGTTTGATGATAGGTTGCCAAGGTTGCTGGATAGCGTACCCGCAGATATCAAGAAGATACTAACCATACACTGTATAAGACCGGCACAGTTCTCTGAACGGGCTGCCATCGACGAGAATTTTGCATACACCATAGCCAAACGTGCCGATCGTATAATATTGCATCTTGAAGCACAAAAGGCGATCCTCGTGCGGTTAGGTATAGAGGCTAATAAAATATGTATCATACCACATGGTACACTTATAACGGATGAGGATAAGCTGAATTCACGTGAAAAGTTCAATCTACCGAAGGATGCCAAAATCGTGTTGATGTTTGGGTTCGTCAAACCCCACAAATGTTACGAGGTAGCTATTAAGGCGCTAACTCATATACTTAAGAAGCGACGTGATGTATACATATTCATAGCGGGTACGGTTGCACCCACTGCAAGTGAACGTGAGAAACAATACGTTGAGTATATTCGCGATATGATTGATAAGCTCGATGTTGCTGATAACGTGATATTCCCAAATAGGTTCTTTCCAGATGAAGATGTACCATATCTCATGGGGGCAAGCGATATTGTGTTATTTCACTATTACGAAGAGGATCGCTCATCATCTGGTGCGTTCCATCTCGCTATAGGGGCGGGTAAACCCATCATAGCTACGAGGATACCGAAGTTTGAGGAGCTCAAGAACATATCTGATGAATTACTCATATTGCCGTACAACTCAGAGGGGTTAGCGCAGGTGATCTTACGTCTGTTGGAGGATGATACGTTTCGTAACTATGTAATAGATAGGACGTACGAATATAGGGAACGTACATCTTGGAAAGCGGTCGCGAAACAGCACATGGAGGTTTACAGGGATGCAACATCTTGGTGAGGGTGAACTCGTAAAACTTGACAATAAGTATATGTTCAAACTTGATAGCCATCCTGCTAACCCCATCATCACGCCACAACAGTTGGGGCTCACTTGGTACGAAGATGATATTGAACACATAGGTGCAGTATTCAATGGAGGGGCTGAATTCTATCCACCTGAGAACAGATTCATGGTGTTACCTCGTGTACATAAGAACTACCGTAGGGTGCGATTTTACGATAAGAAGATGGGTATCGAACGTTGGGGGTTAGAAAACTATATTGCTGAAATATGGGTGCTTGAGAGCTACGATGGTGTACATTTTAACCCACGTGGTACGGTCATAAAAGGTGATGGTACCGAACATCAGGATTTTACGTATGGTATAGAGGATATAAGAGTGGTGAAACACAATAGCACTTATTTACTCATAGGGTGTGGTAAAATAGGGCCGCCGTTCTTTTCACATGATAGTGACCGTATCGCTGTGTACTCAACGACTGATTTCCGTAACATAATCTACCATGGTATCGTGGATGCGTTCACCAACCGTAACGCTATACCGGTGTTCACCAAACGTGCAAGCTATATATTTTTGAGGTTCCATCCTCACATCTATCTTGCCCCGTTAGAGGAAGGTATCGACCAGCTACTTCATCCGAAGAAATATCGTCCCCTATGGTGTAAGATTTATGAACATCGTGATGAATTCATATTATTGCGTGCGGGTGAGCTATCACATGGTACGGAGAAGTTAGGTCCCGGCACCCAGCTAATACCAACCGATGTGGGTTACCTCTTCATCTACCATGCAGTGGGTGAAATACCGCCTAACATCGCTCGTATGTATGGGTTAGATAGCGGTATAGAACGCGCATATTCGGTGAATGTGATGTTATTGGATAAGGATGTACCACGTAAGATTATTGCGATGAGCGAGTTGCCTGTGTATATACCACATAAGCCATGGGAGCTTCACGGTGATGAAAAATATCCAGTAGATATCCCAGCCGTGGTATTTCCGGTGGGTGCCATCGTACGTGATGGATACCTGTTCGTCTACGGGGGTGCAGCCGATAAGTATGAGATATTACTTACATGTAAATTGGATAACCTTATCGAGTACCTGCTTAAGTATGGGGTTAGAAGCAAAGGTTAGCCTGTAAGTTAAAGTTATGGTAGAACTTATCCTGCCATCGCATCTGATACGTACCGATGTAGAGCCATTGTCCAGATTGTAAGTAACATCGGATGCCGGCGGTTAATTCCACCCGAGGATGGATGATAAAGTATTGTAGGGTGGTGTAAGCCTCTATGGTACGATGTTCACCCCTGTAGCGAAGGTAGGGGTTAATCTCTACGTATCGCATGTGATCGTGGTAGACCAGCGACTGCTTTATACCCAATATTACAGGGGTGAGCCGCTCGAATATCACCCCATAGCGTTGCTCCCTGTATTGTGGGGTAACGCTAACCCTACAATCACCACGTATACGATAGTGTTCCCATGTAACAAATGGCGATAGGGTGATACTCTTTACCCTACCATAAAGTAGACGACCACTTACTCCCTTACGTAAGTAGAAATCCAACATCAGCATGGGTGTATCGGAACTCCATTCACCTAATAATGATATGAATCCATATGATGGGTAGTAGTTTAACACCATCGTAAGGCGTGACACGTTGGAATATGCTGTATGTACGTAGTGACGGATTAACCTGAAATCACCGTTAGCGAAATTCTTATTGGCCTCAACATCATACAGTAAAAGTGTCTGTCGACCACATCGTTCGATATGTAGAACCACCTTTGGCCTAAACGGTAGCGGTAACTGGCCACCACCTTTAAGTGTGTAACGAGTGCGGTTGGCTTCACCTCTAATATGCCAGCTATTTGTCGTTAGTTCCACAAAATTGTAGCCATCATATAAGTTGGTATAGCCATATTTGAAAACGTACGAAGCACGCTTTATGTATAACTCATACAGTACATGGGAACCTATCTGATGTAAGTCTACACCATAACCGTTACCATACATTAGGTTGATTCGTCTGCATCTGGTGCTTAAGCTGAACTGTGTCACAAACGCTGGAAAAGGGGTCATCACCCCCGTTACACTGTATTGTGGGAACGTATCCACCATGGTACCGGGGAGGTTGAATCCATCTGTCTTATAATAGTATGAAAGGCATAGCTTTTGTGTAGATCCAACTGTAACACGTAAGAGGTTGGCTAACCCCTTGCCACCTGATGTGATACCTGATACGTGGAAGCCAAACACATCATTGGTGAGGTGATATGAGAAGAACGGAAAAGCCTCACCTTCATATCTCAGTAGACCCAGCTCATAATTTGGCTTCGTAATTGCAACGTATGAGATGGGATTGGTTGAATTTTCATCCAATACATCGAACACAACAGTCACCGTATCACCTGGTTGTAGCAAACAGTTAGCGGTAAAATATAGGTTACCTTCGTTGTAGTCCAAGTAATAGTCGTGGACCCTCGATTTAACGACATGGTTAACCCGTACGAGCTCGCTACCAGGTAGGATTAATTCTGTGGATAACTTGAACGGCCCCTGTTCACCACGATGTACGATAACAAACCGCTTGGTGGATCGGCGGCTATGTTGTATGTAATGGGTAACAGTAAAATGTGACTTCCTCACTCGTATACCGACATCACGTACAGGTAGGTCACCCAGCGGCATGTGTAGTGTAGTGTTTAATGTACCCCACTCGAGGTTAAGGTCGTCACGCTCTATGCGTAAACGCCAATCCTCTACCGAGTTGAGTGGTATCGTGCCATCTTCACCAGTGGCATCGAAATTACCTTCCACCAATATATTACTGTGGTTGGTGTACCAGCTCATTGTTAACGTTTGTTCCATACGTAGATTGGCAGGTGTTATCGAAAAGCTTATACCTTTCACGCCAGTCAACTGTAACGAAGAGTGTTGCTTATCGATGGTATCGATAGACGTATCTACGTGTGTGGTGGAATCCATCACAAATATCCGATATACCGTCGGTATGTGGAGGTTGAGCTTCTCATAGGAGATGACCAAGGTCTCGGTAGGTGCTACTCGATATTTGAAAAACAGTGTGCCACTCGAGAATATAAACCTATAGCAACTGGTATCGAGTTCACCACTATCTGTGTATATGACGATAGATTGTGGTATCACCAAGCTATCTAAGAAGTATGGGCCACGTGTACCATTACCTACCAGTAGTTGGGTAAGATTCAGCAGAAATGTAAGGATCACCATAATTTCACGATTTGCCCCTCCCTTAACGTGTAGATATGTAGGTGTGGTACCACTGCATGTATTGATAATCCTAACCCATATGGGAGCGGTTCATCCATGTGGATGTCGAGCCATTCTTTTAACTTACCCCGTGTAGATATACCTGATTGGAGTGCATCCTCTACGATTTGCATGGCGGTATAACCTGCTATCCAGAACGGGTTCTTATTCTCCACCTCCCACGGTAGTGCTGCAAATATTGTGTTATCAACCCCGGGTATATCACGTAGCTCACGTACTGTCCATACGTTATTGGATAAGACCGTTACGCCCTGCTTTATTGCACCGCTACCCCATACCGCATATGCGAGAGGTCGCATGATGGATACGTAGCCCACGATGAGGATACCTTCATAGATGAGGTCTTCCAGCTCATAGTGTAGGGTGGTTTTGAGGCTACCATCTTCCAACATTTTCGTATCGTAACGGAAAATTTTGACAACCTCACCCCCCAATGTGTCGACTGTTTGACGAAACGTCTCAAGTAATAGGTCACCATACCTATCAGCTGGTATTATAGCGACAAACTTGTGTATGTCACGGGTAAGGATTGCATATTTAGCGAGCTTCACCATTTGTGCCCATGTGCTACGATATAGTTTGTAAAGGTAGGGACTGAGTGTGGGTATCCTCGGATCTACTGCGGTAGGTGTGATGGTTGGTAGTTCATAAGTTTTAGAGAGTGAGCTTATCCATTTACAGGCTCTTGAATGTAATGGCCCCAATATCGCAATAGTATTGACATCAGTAGCTAACTTTACATATGTGTGTACTAATTCAATGGAATCAAGTGGCACAATGTGGTGTTCAATACGTACGTTGTTGGTTGCAGCCATAATACCGTCGTATACGATCTGGGGAAGCGAATCACCGGTTTCATTGTAGGTAAGTATGACACCTATTTTTATGGGAAGCTCAACCTTGGGTGGTGGTACGTGAGGTACCTCACGTTCGTACCACCACATGCAGCTGGTGGTTAACCACACTATTAATACCAATGTTTTACGCATCTTGTAATTTCTCAACCAGTACACTTTTAATACGACGTTGCGAGCCTTGCAAGATCTCTACATGTAATCCTGCTATGTTAAGGTGTTCACCCACTCTGGGTATATAGCCGATGGTTTTAATGATGTAACCACCGAATGTGTTAACATCCTTAGCGTGTAAGTTGAGCCCCAAGATTTCGTTGAGCTTGTCAAGATCGACTGCTGCATTCACTATGTAGCGGTTTTCACCCACTTTCTGTATTTCGGGTGATACCTTCTCGAACTCATCACTTAGCTCACCTACAATCTCTTCAACAAGATCTTTGATGGTAACCAACCCCTCAACCGTACCATATTCATCAGTCACTATAGCTAATGATACGTGGCGTCTACGCATATCACGTAACGCTTGTAAAACACTATATGTACGTGGTACGAAATAAGGTAACCGTACCGCTTCAATCACTGGTGTATCAGGATAGCGTCGAAAGCGGTTCAAGTCCTTCAGATATACCACACCCACTAAATTATCTATGGATTTGTGATATACAGGGTAGCGTGAGAATCCGCATTCCACTGCTAACTGTAAAACACGGTCAACCTCCATATCTGCAGGTACTGACACCATATCCGTACGTGGTACCATAACTTCCTCCACATCCTTTTGGTTGAGTTTAAGGATAGCTTTAACCATACGCTGTTCCTCAGTAGCTATAAAACCATGTTCAACGTATTCCTCAAGCAGGTTATGGAAGCGTGTCTTCATCCTATCTTTTCGATCTAACCTGAGAACTTTGGAGATAAAATTAATGATAGGATTCATTGCCACCTTCGTACATACCAGCAGATAGTATAAGTGCAAACGCTTCGTCTACGGTGAGACCAGATTGTTCAACCTGCTCCTCCATAGCACGAACAAAGAAGCCAGATGTAGGGTTGGGCACAGTTGGGATGAATATCGAATAGAAGGTTTTATCATCTTTACGCTCTTTACCGGTGACGAAGCCTAAGGTTTTCAACCCTTTACGTGGGAATTCAACCCATACCGCTTCTTTGAATGCACGACGTTCGACAACCAACGCCTTACTCATATGCGTAAGTGCACGATATATAGCACCGATGAGTGGCGCACGACTGAATAGACGTTCGATGTTACGTAAAGCCAATCTCCCAATGTAAGTGGATGAAATCCATCCTATAAGGTATACAAGGAGGAAAATACAGAGCAAGCTTATGCCATAGATCACAGGGATCGGTACCTGTAACCCTGTTGGTAGCATACGGGCGAGTTGCTTTAACCATAGTATCAACTTACGTATTATGAACCACAATATGTAAATGGTAACACTAATAGGGATGAGAACCGCAAGTCCAAGTGCCAGCCGGTGCTTAATCCTAATGTAGTGCATCAACTATAGCGATCAAATGCGAACACTTCATCAAAGGATTTCCTTGGCCTCGGTGCTGGCGATTCAGCTGGATAGCCGAGTGTCAGCAGTTCAACCACCTGCTTGTCGGGTGGTATACCCAGTACTTTCTTCACTTCGTCTTGATAGAAAGCACCTATCCAACAGGTGCCAAGCCCCTCCTCCATCGCTTGTAACGTCATCTGTGTCATAGCTATCGCTATATCTACGATATGTGCAGGTATGCCACAAGTAAGCACATAATCGGTAGTCTCAGCCACCCCAGCAATAACTACAGGGGCTTCACCCACGAACCGTTGTCCTTTACATGCGGGGACGAGTGCCCGACGGATGGCGGGATCTTTCACCACTATGAACTTCCAGGGTTGGCGATTCTTTGCAGAAGGTGCAAGCCGTGCTGCCTCCAGGATGCGGTTGAGTTTATCTTCGGGAATGGGATCCGGCTTATATGCTCTTATACTACGCCTTTTGGTAATAGCATCAAACACATTCATCGTACCCCCTCTATGTTAACTCGCGAATAAATTCATGTAAATGTTTGGTCTGATTCAGTAACGTCAAGTAAAATCCACGTTCATCAGTGTATTCCAGTATACTATAGGATGCGGTGTCTATGTGTATCTTCCAGAAGTAGGGTTTGGCTATCCCAATAGCACGTGCTATCAATGGCTTAAGTACTGCACGATGTGTAACGATTACGATTGTACCATTGGTATGGTTTTTGATGAGTTTGACCAAGGTATTATAAGCACGTTGTTGAACGTTATCTAAAGGTTCGCCACCCTTTATATGGAGTTCCTCAGGTGTGGTTATCCATAACTTCCATAGCTCTGGATAGTTACGCTCTATCTCAGTACGTGGCTTACCTTGCCATTCACCCAGGTCTATATTGATGAACCCATCCTCTTTGAATATCGGTACATTATGACGTTCATTTATTATCTCTGCAGTCTTCAATGCACGTTGTAGTGGGCTGGTATAGATAGCATCTATGTTGAAGTTGGCGAGTTCATCCCTTAGTGCACGCGCTTGCTCAACACCACGTGATGTGAGCGGGAAATCGCACCTACCGCGGAACAACCGCTGTAGGTTACCCTCACTTTCACCATGTCGTACCAGTATAACCCTTGTCATCTATGTAGAAGTGTGCCCACTTTGTCACCTTTGAGTGCACGGGTTAAGTTACCGCTTTTCATTATGTTGAGCACAATTATGGGTATTTCCTGTTCAGCTGCTAACGCGAATGCGGTACGGTCCATCACCCGTAAATTGCGGTGAAGCGCTTCATCAAACGTCAGCTCGGTGAACATCTTGGCATGCGGATTTTCGTTGGGATCAGAATCATAGACGCCATCCACTTTGCTACCCTTGATCACAACCTCAGCGTGTAACTCAGCAGCCCGTAACACAGCAGCTGTATCGGTGGTGAAGAATGGGCTACCCAAGCCCATAGCAAACAGTACCACATATTTGGATTCGAGGTACTGGATGGCACGTTCACGTACATAACCTTCAGCAAGCTGTGCCACCGGTAATGCGCTCATTATCACGGTGGGTATATTATGTTGTTCTAATAAATGTTCAAATATCAATGCGTTGATAAGTGTGCTGATCATGCCGATCTTGTCTATCACTATTGAGGTGATACCTGGGATGGGATCACGGCCACGAAATAGGTTACCACCACCTATCATGAACGACAACTCTACATGTGGCTGTATGGCACTTATTTCATGTACCAATTGCTGCAATAGAGAAATATTTATATCACGTGGTGTACCGAACGTATCACCACTTATTTTTATAAGTGCACGTCTGTAGCTAAAGTTGTTCACCAACTTTGAATCTCACAAATCGTCTTACCCTTATGTTTTCACCAAATTTTGATATGTGCTCCTTTATGTACTCCCCAACAGTGATAGACTGATCCTTTATGAAGGGTTGTGAGAGTAGGCATTTCTCCTCGTAGAACTTCTGTAATCTACCCTCTACGATTTTATCCCACGCACGTTCGGGTTTGCCTTCGGATTTGGCCTGCTCACGATAGATCTCCTTTTCGTGCTCTATAACATCCTCTGGTACGTCATCTGGTGACACGTATTCGGGTGCCATAGCGGCTATCTGCATAGCGATATCCTTGGCGAGTGCCTTGAATTCAGGAGTTTGTGCAACGAAGCTCGATTCACAGTTGAGTTCAAGCAACACACCCAGACGGTCGCCTGTATGTATGTATGCAGCGATTATACCCTCCTGGGTTTCATGTTCGAGTTTCTTTTCAGCACGTGCTATACCACGTTTACGGAGGTACTCGATAGCCTTGTCGATATCGCCATCGGTAGCCTCAAGCGCTATCTTGCAATCAAGTACACCTGCACCAGTAATTTTACGTAGATTTTTGATCTCATCTATGCTTACCTTTTTCATGATGCCTCCGTGGACTGTTTCTCTGAATGGGTGCCGGTTTCGAGCATACTTTTACCTTCCTTTACTGCACGTGCAATTATTGAGGTTATAAGCCTTATGGTGTACATTGAATCATCGTTTGCAGGTATGGGGTAATCGACGAGCTTCGGATCGACATTTGTATCAACTATGGCAACTATTGGGATAGCGAGCCGTCGTGCCTCCTTTATGGCTGTCATCTCCTTGTTAACATCTGTGATATAAACGATGGATGGCAGTGTCTCCATATCCTCAATACCTACGAGGTAGCGTTCGAGTCGGGCCAGCTCACGTTGGAGTGTGAGTATCTCCTTCTTTGTGAGCCCAGGATAATCGTTGTTATCCTTCATCTCACGTAGGCGTTTCATTTTGAGTACTGATCTGCGTATGGTTTCGAAGTTTGTAAGCATACCGCCGAGCCACTTTTCGGTTACGTAGAAGGCACCACACTCCTCGGCTAACTCACGTACGATGTCTTGTGCTTGCTTTTTGGTACCGACAAATAGTATTGTGCCACCCTCGGCAATACGGTTACGTACGAAGTTGTAGGCTTTTTCGAGATACTCTATGGTTTTACGTACGTCGATAATGTGGGTACCCATCTTCTCCATGAATATGAACTCTTTTGCACGTGGATGCCAACTTGACCGCTTATGCCCCAAATGTGCACCTGCTTCAAGTAGTTCCTCAATTGTGACAAGTGGCATCAGCGTTTCCTCCACTGAGGTGCACGCCTGGCTTTCCTTAACCCATACTTTTTACGTTCTTTCATACGAGGATCACGTGTGAGTAGGCCCGCTGCTTTGAGTGTAGGTCGTAACTCGGGATTATAAAGCACCAGTGCACGTGCGATACCGTGACGGATGGCACCTGCCTGTCCCGACAGACCGCCACCATCAACACGTACGAAGAGATCAAACTTACCAAGTGTACCGGTGAGCCTGAATGGCAACAGTATATCATTTATGAGGGCGAGCTGGTTCTTGAAGTACTCCTCAAGTAGCTTGCCGTTGACTATCATCTTGCCACCACCTGGCCGTAACCGCACACGTGCGGTGGCAGTTTTACGACGCCCGGTAGCTGCATACCAAGTGGTCTCAGGTGCTTTTTCTTCTAAAATTTCTGGTGTATCCATCTTATGCCTCTATATCTAATGGCTCCGGATTTTGTGCAACATGTGGGTGAGAAGGGCCACGGTAAACCTTCAGCTTTTTGAGCATCTTTCGACCAAGTCGGTTCTTTGGTAACATACCTTTGACAGCATGATAGATGAGGAATTCGGGATGCTTACGTCGCATCACACCCAATGGGATAGCTTTGAACCCACCTGGATAACCTGAATGCCTGTAGTAGAGTTTGTCGGTCTCCTTTTTACCAGTAACACGCACCTTTTCGGCATTGATAACCACCACGTAATCACCGACATCAAGGTGCGGCTGATACTGGGGTTTATGTTTGCCCCGTAGTATGAGTGCAATCTGTGAAGCGAGTCGCCCAAGTGTCTTACCAGTAGCATCTACAAGATACCACTTCCTCTCTATGGTGGTCGTCATACCTCCTCCAACGCACCTATAAGTAGCAAATCGACCTTTAAACGTTCTTCAGGTGTCAAGTAGTCGATATACAAAACACCATCCAGATGGTCAACCTCATGCTGTACTACACGTGCCATCAGACCTTCAAACTTGCGTTCAACCCTTCTACCATCTACTTTGTATGCACTGATCGTCACTTTACGTGCACGCTCTATTTTAAAATAAAGCCCAGGAAAACTTAGACAACCCTCTTCATTTAGGGCCTTACCAGAAGTCTCGATTATGACAGGGTTTATGTATTCCTCAAGCTTATCATTCAGTCTTATAAGGAATATGCGTTTGAGCAAACCTACCTGAGGTGCAGCCAACCCTATAGCATCATGTTCGATGAATACACGACGCATGTTCTCAAGTATGAACTCGAGGTTGCTTGAATCGAAATCCTTAACTTCGTGTGCCTTACGTCGTAATACGGGATCTGGATAGTACCTTAATTTAAACATACTTTAAAATAGGGAAATTTGTCAATGTGTCAATAACAATTGATTCTAATTCGCTGGATAGATGCGAGGATATCAAAATTATTGACCGATAACCATTGATTCATATCTTGTAAACTATGCGAGTTGCGAACCCTATCGGATATCAAGCCTCATACGATACCCAGAGCATACTTGAGGCAATAAGGTTTGGAAAGCAGAATGGATTCCAGGCAGTGGAATTACATCTATTGTCACCCAATTTTCAACCCGAACGAATAAGTAGTGCCGAACGGCGTGCAATAAGGGATGAGAATTTTATCCTACTATTTCATGTGCCGACCAACTTCTCATTTTTCATAGACGATAAGATAAGACTTGCGACTATCGGGAGGCTTAAGGAATACATAGATTTCGCTGAGGAGCTTGCTGCATATGCGATTACGGTGCATCTGGGACGCTCAATGCCATTAGCTACACAGGGTAAAATATTACGTACATGGGAACTCTGGTACGAACAAGAATACGAACGCTTATATTCGAGCCTCAAAGATATAGGTACGTACATGCAGGGTAAGCGGCTATTCTTTTGTATAGAGAATACATCTGAGATGCGCTACCCATTATCATATGAGGTACTGGAGAGCTTACTGCCGGAGTTGCCACTATACTTAACTTGGGATATAGGGCATTCAAATACTCTCGATCATGATGAGAAGCAACGTGAGGAGGCTTTCTTCCTACGTTTCCTATACAAAGTGAAGAACGTACACCTACATGATAACTGGGGTAAGGTTGATGAACATAACGTTATAGGTGAAGGTAATATAAACTGGGGTTACTATTTGGAATTGCTTGATTCCAAAGAACGTGTGTTGACACTCGAGATACGACCAAGGGAGCTTGCTGTGTTAGGCATGAAACGTCTCCTTAATGTTTGGCATCATAACAATAAGTTGACGAAATGATATGCAAGTATATTTTCAGTCTAAGGAGGTAAAATGCGGCACTTCATATTAATTTCTATGTTCATCTTCATAATAGGGTGCCAATCTAAGGGTACGTTTGAGGATTTTGCGCACGTACGGCAGGCCGAGAAGACACTTACGGAAATACGTAATGCGCTTGAAGCTTACAGGGTGGATCATGGTGCATACCCAGGTCCTAATGCTAACCTTAAAGAAGTGTTAGCGTTTCATTTTTCACGCCCTATAATCACAGAGCATGCATCTGCACCTAAATATACCGGTAATATTGCATATGCGAAGAAGCGTATTGAAAACATGTACGGTATACTGCAGGAGTTCTATGGGCTCACGTTATCGTATCTACCGGAAGAGATGAGGGGTAAAGTAGATTCACAGTTAGCTAAGGTTATGTACTGTTTGCGTAAATATGAGGCTGAGGTAAACCTTACCCCATTCGAGGATACACTTGAGGTAGAAGATCCAATATCTATTGTGATGAATGTCTACGATAAACTGGATGAAATGGTACCTGCTGAAAAGGAAGCCACCCTTAGGGAAGCATTACTTAAAAAGGCTACAAGATTGGCAACATATTTTGATAGCATGAAATCCATAGTGGATGTGGTCACGGATACGACGAAGCTGGAGGATTATCGTAAGAACATGGAGATACTCCATACGTTATTCAAACGCAAATGGGCTGAACTTATGGGTAAGAAGGTCGAAGATACGATCACGATTACGCTGGATGAAGCTACCCGTAATTTGGATGAACTGCAACTGGATAGCCTCACCTATATTGAAATGAAAACCGTTATTGATAGCTTTCGCAATACGGAAGCTGAATATGCGAAGTGGGGTGCTATAAGGAAGGGATGGGAAGGTATGCGACGACTTAGGTTACTACTCGACCAATACCAACAAGATATACGACCTATGGTGCATACCTCTGCTGTTATGGCGAAAGCGCGACTTGGTCTACTTAAGATAAAAGATGAAATAGAAGATTACAGACGTATAAATGGCCGATATCCACCTGAGGAGATATTTGACTCATTACGTAGGGAGGCGTTTATTGAAATAACTATGGGGGGTGAGGTCGTAGATTATTGGCCTGAATACTCGATCGCATATGCAGAGGGTCCATATTATGAGCTTATCGATACACTTACCCAGTTTAAAGTATATGCGTATGCTAATGATCCAGCCAAAAGTTACGTATATTGTGAGGTGAAGCTCAAAAATATGTGGGATAAGATGGTTAGTATATTCTTCAAAGGTCCCATATACGAGACACCGGATTCAACCAGGACTTATTTCCTTAAAGCATGGGCTAACGATCGTGGGCATACACTGGTGGTGGCACGTCCCCCAACACATAAGTGATGCAAAAGTTTCGTATCATTGGGGGAAACCCAGTTCGTGGTAAATTACGTGTACAGGGGGCTAAAAATGCGAGCCTACCTATAATAGCGGCATCCTTACTTATAAAAGAGGAGGTCGTCCTACATGATGTACCGAGGTTACGTGATGTAAGTACATTGCTTGAGATACTTACATTCATGGGGGTAGAGCACCAATTTGAAGGTAACACACTTGTTATAAATGCAAAGACGATACAACAGCCTGCAGCACCTTACGAGCTGGTAAAACAGATGCGTGCCTCAATACTCGTGATGGGTCCACTAATATCGAGGTTGGGTGAGGTTGAGGTGGCACGACCCGGTGGCTGTGCTATCGGACATCGTCCAATAGATGTACATATAAACGGGTTCAAGCGTATGGGGGTGGATATCCAAGAGTTTGCGGGTACCATCAAGGCAAAGGGATGGCCAAGGGGTGGTACTATATACCTTGAGGAACGATCTGTCACCGGTACAGAGAACCTCATCATGGGCTCAGTTATGGCACAAAATGTAACACGGCTTGTCAATGTGGCACTGGAGCCCCACGTTAAGGAGCTTATACAGTTTCTCAATAAAGCGGGTGCCAAGATAAATATGGAAGGTGACCAAGTGCTCATCCATCCCGTGTCTGAGCTCCATGGTATCGAATATACCATAGGGCCAGATTATATTGAAGCTGATACGTTTATGGCAGCTGCCGCTATCACACGTGGCGATATATTTATAGAGGGTGCAAGATGGGAAGATTCCACATCTGAAATATTGAAACTGCAGGAGGCGGGGGTAGAAATCCATAAGGATGGCCCCGGAATAAGAGTAACCTGTAGACGGCGGTTGAAGGCGGTAAACTTTAAGACAGCACCATATCCGGGGTTCCCAACCGACTTCCAACCCATATTTAGTGCGGTGCTAACGTTAGCTGAAGGTACCAGTTTTGTGGAGGAGTCACTTTATGAGAATAGGTTTACACACTTTCCGGAATTACAGAGGATGGGTGCACGTGTGGTGATAGAGGATAGGGTTGCAACCATATATGGGGTGAAGAAATTGTGGGGTGCACCGGTCATGGCATCAGATGCGAGGTGTGGTGCTGCTCTGGTGGTGGCTGCACTGGGTGCGGAGGGTGAATCCACTATCGATAGAGTTTATCACATAGATCGTGCATATGAAAGATTGGACGATAAGTTAAGAAGTGTTGGAGTAGACATCGAACGTATCGGATGATGAAGATAGTGGATGGAGTATACCGTATCAGGTTGTTCTCCAGCAGCGTATATCTTGTGGAAGATGAGAAGCTTATACTAATAGATACAGGAGTACCGGGCTATACTGGTAGGATACTACGCTACATAAGGAAGATGGGAAAAGATCCCAAAGATATAGAGTTTATAGTGCTAACACATCATCATATTGACCATATGGGTAATGCGAGGCGACTCAAACATATCACAGGTAGTAAAGTGGTTGCTCACGAGATAGAAGCCCCATATATTGAAGGTAAGCAGCGAGCATGGAAGGATGGTAGAATCTGGTGGACCCGCTTACTGCTGTGGATAGGTCATATGATTTTCAAGAGGTGTTTCACAAAGGTTGATATCAAGCTTAGGGATGGCGATAAAATAGGTAACCTTAAAGTTATACATGTGCCGGGACACACAAGGGGCAGTATAGCGTTATTGGATGAACGCCGTGGGATAATGTTTCCTGGTGATACTGTACCATACACGTTGGCGTATATGAGACTAAAGAAGGGGCCCAACCCTTACTCATGGGATGTTGATAAGGAGTGCAAGTCACTTGAAAAGCTGGCTAACTTCGATTACGAGTTGCTATTACCTAATGATTCGAGGATCGTCACCCGGAGGGGGGCAGAGTTTGTGCGCCAATTTGTGCGCCAGATGTGTAAATCAAAAGTTGACACTGGATGAATGGGATTATATTATTGAATAGCTCACCACTTGACTGGCCACAGCATAGGGATATATTTGAGATGCTCTTTGGAGGTTGACAGCTGAAAGGGTTGCATTATTAAGTTATTGACTATATTATTAAAGCTCAATCCAAACGGTCTTTGAAATTCATATCGGTGCTTCGGTTGCGGTAACCTACTTGATTTATATTGGATGGAGGGTTTGATCCTGGCTCAGGGCTAACGCTGGCAGCGTGTCTTAGACATGCAAGTCGAGCGGGGGTTGGTCTCATAGGTTCCCTCTGGGAACCTATGGGATTTCAGCTCTAGCGGCGGACGGCTGAGTAATACACAGGTAACCTGCCCCGAAGTGGGGGATAACCCTGGGAAACCGGGGCTAATACCCCATGTGGTGGTAGGAACACAAGTTCCTACCATCAAAGGCCCGCAAGGGTCGCTTCGGGAGGGGCCTGTGGCCCATCAGGTAGTTGGTGGGGTAACGGCCCACCAAGCCGATGACGGGTAGCCGGCCTGAGAGGGTGACCGGCCAGAGGGGCACTGAGACAAGGGCCCCACCCCTACGGGGGGCAGCAGTCTAGAAAATTGGGCAATGGGCGAAAGCCTGACCCAGCGACGCTGCGTGGGGGAAGAAGGCCTACGGGTTGTAAACCCCTGTCAGGAGGGAGGAAGCCCCGCCGAAGGCGGGGTGACAGTACCTCCAGAGGAAGCCCCGGCTAACTCCGTGCCAGCAGCCGCGGTAATACGGAGGGGGCGAGCGTTGCCCGGATTCACTGGGTGTAAAACGGGTGTAGGCGGGCTGGTAAGTCGGGGGTCAAAGCCCAGGGCTCAACCCTGGTACGGCCTCCGAAACTGCCAGTCTTGAGGGGGGCAGAGGAGAGTGGAACTCCCGGTGGAGCGGTGAAATGCGTTGATATCGGGAGGAACACCAGGTGCGAAGGCGGCTCTCTGGGCCCCTCCTGACGCTGAGACCCGAAAGCCAGGGGAGCGAAGGGGATTAGATACCCCCGTAGTCCTGGCCGTAAACGATGCTCACTAGGGATGGGAAGGTAAACTTTCCGTCCCGTAGCTAACGCGTTAAGTGAGCTACCTGGGGAGTACGCCCGCAAGGGTGAAACTCAAAGGAATTGACGGGGGGCCGCACAAGCGGTGGAGGACGTGGCTTAATTCGATGATACGCGAGGAACCTTACCCGGGCTTGACATGCCGGTGGTACCGACCCGAAAGGGAAGGGACCCCTATATGGGGAGCCGGCACAGGTGCTGCATGGCTGTCGTCAGCTCGTGCCGTGAGGTGTATGGTTAAGTCCTACAACGAGCGCAACCCCTGCCCTTAGTTGCCAGCAGCGCCTTATGGCGGCTGGGCACTCTAAGGGGACTGCCGGCGCAAGCCGGAGGAAGGAGGGGATGACGTCAAGTCATCATGGCCCTTATGCCCGGGGCTGCACACGTCCTACAATGGGCGGTACAGCGGGTTGCGAAGCCGCGAGGCGGAGCCAATCCCTGAAAACCGCCCCCAGTTCGGATCGGAGGCTGCAACTCGCCTCCGTGAAGCTGGAATCGCTAGTAATCGCGGATAAGTACGCCGCGGTGAATACGTTCCCGGCCCTTGTACACACCGCCCGTCACGCCATGGGAGCCGGGGACATCCGAAGTCACCCTTACCAACCCTTACGGGAGGGGGGTGCCGAGGATGGACCCGGTGACTGGGGCGAAGTCGTAACAAGGTAGCCGTACGGGAACGTGCGGCTGGATTACCTCCTTTTACAGGATCTACCCAACCGCAACCGAAGCACCGATATTGGGCCTGTAGCTCAGTTGGTTAGAGCGTACGCCTGATAAGCGTAAGGTCGGTGGTTCGATTCCACCCAGGCCCAATCTGGGGATGTAGCTCAGTTGGGAGAGCACAGGCTTTGCAAGCCTGGGGTCAGGGGTTCGAATCCCCTCATCTCCAGAGAAGCCAAAAGATCTTTGAAATTCATATCGGAGGTTGAAGGTGGTAAGGTAGAATACTAAGGGCACCTGGTGGATGCCTCGGCACGGGGAGGCGATGAAGGACGTGGTAAGCTGCGATAAGCCCGGGGGAGGTGCAAACAACCGTTGATCCCGGGATCTCCGAATGGGGAAACCCCTCCGCCTCAAAGGCGGAGATCCCGCAGCAATGCGGGAGGCGACACCGGGGGAAGTGAAACATCTCAGTACCCCGAGGAAAAGAAAGCAAAAGCGATTCCCTGAGTAGCGGCGAGCGAAAGGGGAGTAGCCTAAACTCGTGGGCGCGTAAAAGCGGGTGCGCGTTGCGCCCAGGGGGTAGTGGGGCCCTTCCGGAGCCTAGCACCCACGGGCTCGGGGAGTTACAAAACCCACAGTTAGCCGAATCCTCCTGGAAAGGGGAGCCAAAGAGGGTGACAGCCCCGTAGGCGAAAACTGTGGGTCTCCCTGGGAAGGGTACCCGAGTAGCACCGGACACGTGGAATCCGGTGTGAATCTGGGAGGACCACCTCCTAAGGCTAAATACTACCCCGTGACCGATAGTGAACGTAGTACCGTGAGGGAAAGGTGAAAAGAACCCCTGGCGGGGAGTGAAATAGAACCTGAAACCAGGTGCCTACAAGCAGTCGGAGCCTGAGTAGCTTCAATTTGTTGGAGCTACTCGGGTGACGGCGTGCCTTTTGCAGCATGAGCCGGGGAGTTACTCTCGGGAGCGAGGTTAACCCACGATAGTGGGGGAGCCGTAGCGAAAGCGAGTCCTAACAGGGCGCTTAGTTCCCGGGAGTAGACCCGAAGCCGGGTGAGCTACCCATGGGCAGGGTGAAGTCCCGGTAACACGGGATGGAGGCCCGAACCGGTGGGTGATGCAAAACCCTCGGATGACCTGTGGGTAGGAGTGAAAAGCTAACCGAACCCGGTGATAGCTGGTTCTCCCCGAAATATATTTAGGTATAGCCTCAGGGATGAGTGGCGGAGGTAGAGCACTGATGGGACGAGGGGGGTAATACCTACCGAGTCCCGTCAAACTCCGAATGCCGCCACTTGAACCCTGGGAGTCAGGGGGTGGGGGATAACCTCCATTCCCGAGAGGGGAACAACCCAGACCCCAAGCTAAGGTCCCTAAGTGGGGGCTAAGTGGTAAAGGAGGTGGAGTTGCTCAGACAGCCAGGATGTTGGCTTAGAGGCAGCCATCATTTAAAGAGTGCGTAACAGCTCACTGGTCGAGCAACTCTGCGCCGAAAATGTATCGGGGCTTAAGCCCCCCACCGAAGCTGGGGACTCCGCCATCGGCGGAGTGGTAGGGGAGCGTTCCTACCTGGTTGAAGCCTCGACGTGAGTCGAGGTGGACGGGTAGGAAGTGAGAATCCCGGCGTGAGTAGCGTCAAGACGGGTGAGAATCCCGTCCGCCGTAAGCCCAAGGTTTCCGTGGGCAAGGCTCATCCGCCCAGGGTAAGCCGGCCCCTAAGGCGAGGCCGTAAGGCGTAGCCGATGGGAAGCGGGTTAATATTCCCGCGCCACCTGGGTCGCGCTATTACTCCTGGGGTGACGCCCGAGCTGGGGCCAGCCCCGAGCTGGAATTCGGGGTCCAAGCCTGAGGGGATAACCTTCAGGTGATGGGGAGGCTCAAGCCGAACTGGTCCGATCCTCGGGACAAGAAATAGCCTCAGGAGGAGTGGCTCAGGTGACCGTACCGGAAACCGACACTGGTGGGCGAGGGTAATACCCAAAGGCGAGCGGGCTAACCTCGGCCAAGGAACTCGGCAAACTCGCCCCGTAACTTCGGGAGAAGGGGTGCCTCGCGTAGGGCGTAGTCCCATCGTTAGGTGGGATGAAGCCCGAGGAGGCCGCAGTTAAGAGGGCCTGGCGACTGTTTAACAAAAACACAGGTCTCTGCTAAGGCGAAAAGCCGATGTATAGGGACTGACGCCTGCCCAGTGCCGGAAGGTGAAGGGGAGGGGTGCAAGCCCCGACCTGAAGCCCCGGTAAACGGCGGCCCTAACTCTGAGGGTCCTAAGGTAGCGAAATTCCTTGTCGGGTAAGTTCCGACCTGCATGAATGGCGTAACGACTGGGCCGCTGTCTCGGCCGAGGGCCCGGTGAAAACGAACTGGCCGTGAAGATGCGGCCTACCCGCGGCAGGACGGAAAGACCCCGTGGACCTTTACTGCAGTCTGGTATTGTATCTTGGCATATCCTGTGCAGGATAGGTGGGAGGCTATGAAGTCCCGCCGCCAGGCGGGATGGAGCCGCCGGTGAGATACCACCCTGGATATGTCGAGGTACTAACCTCGGGTGTGCAACTCGAGGGACAGTGCCAGGCGGGCAGTTTGACTGGGGCGGTCGCCTCCTAAAAGGTAACGGAGGCGCCCAAAGGTCCCCTCAGCACGGACGGCAACCGTGCGTGGAGTGTAAGGGCATAAGGGGGCCTGACTGTGAGGCCGACAGGCCGAGCAGGGGCGAAAGCCGGGCCTAGTGATCCCGTGGCTCCGTGTGGAAGGGCCACCGCTCATCGGACAAAAGGTACCCCGGGGATAACAGGCTAGTCTCCCCCGAGAGTCCACATCGACGGGGAGGTTCGGCACCTCGATGTCGGCCCATCGCATCCTGGGGCTGGACAAGGTCCCAAGGGTTGGTCTGTTCGCCCATTAAAGCGGTACGCGAGCTGGGTTCAGACCGTCGTGAGACAGGTCGGTCCTTATCCGCCGCGGGCGTAGGAGACTTGAGGGGAGCTGCCCCTAGTACGAGAGGACCGGGGTGGGGGGGCCTCTGGTGTACCAGCTGTCGCGCCAGCGGCACCGCTGGGTAGCTATGCCCCTAAGGGATAACCGCTGAAAGCATCTAAGCGGGAAGCCCTCCCCAAGATTAGGTCTCCCTCCCGATCCGAAAGGATCGGGACTGAAGGCCCCCGGAAGATGACCGGGTTGATAGGCCGCAGGTGTAAGCCCCGTAAGGGGTTGAGCCGAGCGGTACTAATAGGCCGTGCGTTCTACCTTGCCAACCTTCAACCTCCGACCCAAAAATTTACCCCTCATCTTACCCTCCTCGCCGCGGGGCTGCCCTCCCCCCGCGGTTACCAAACGACTAAAACGGAATCTATATGCTTGACACTTTACCCTATAACTTATCTTATTATAGGCTACCCTAAAAAAGTTTGATAATTGAAAGAAGGAGGTAAGATGTGGTGGTTTTGGCATCCATGGTATTGGTGGGCATGTAGGTGGTTTCCGTGGTTACCGCGTTGGTGGTGGACCGGCATATATGGTCCAGTTTACTGGGGACCTTATGGGCCGCAGATTGTGTGGTCAAAGGAGGATGAGATTCGTATGTTAGAGGAGGAGTCACGCATGTTACGCGAACGTCTTGATATTATAGAGAAGAGGCTTGAAGAGCTTAAAAAGGAGGCATAATGTGGCGTGGTAGAGGTTGGTGGTGGGGTCCATGGCCTGGTCATGGGCCTTTTAGTTACTTGCCACCGTGGTTACGACCTGGTTGGTGGTTTGGTCGCGGTTGGTGTTGGTGGTTTTACCCCTATCTGATGGGTTATCCGTATTACTCACCATGGTTATATCCTTACGTTCCTCCATCTCCAGCTGGGATGTACTCCTATCCTCCCACTTATCCCTATACACAACCACCCAAATCGGAGGTTAAATGAAGCTACTCATAGCGAGTGCAGGTGAAGGTGGGCTCGACGATATGGTATCACCTGTATTCGGTAGGTGTCCATCCTTCACTATAGTGGAGGTTGAGAACAATCAGATCAACGATGTTCGTGTCATACCTAACCAGTACGTATCAGCTGCAGGTGGTGCCGGTATTCAAGCTGCTCAGTTAGCAGCCAACGAAGGTGTAACTGCAGTGATTGCAGGTCATTTCGGGCCCAACGCCACGATGGTACTACAGCAAGCCGGTATAGAGGCTGTGTCTGCACCTCAGATGACTGTACGTGATGCAGTAAACCGTTATCTAAAGGGTGAACTCACCTCACAACCGAGTGCACCCACATATGGGGTACCACCATATGGTCCAGGTATGCCTTACGGCCCTGGTATGGGTTATGGTCCTGGCATGGGTTACGGCCCCGGTATGGGCTACGGTCGTGGTATGGGTTATGGTCGCGGTTATGGCGGTTGGACACCTCCCCCCTATCCACCTGCTGGACCTCCACGTGAACTTGAGAAAGAGTGGCTCGAATTCGAGAAACGCATGTTGGAGGAGCGGTTGAAGCAGATCGAACGTCGACTTAAAGAGCTTAAGTAATGCCAGGTCGCAGATATCGAGGTGGTAGAAATCTATGGCCCGGTCGCTGGCCTTATCCCATAAGATGGTGGCCGGGCCAGTATCAACTACCGGTTAGAACTTACCCCACAGTTGACAGCTCCTTATGCAAAGGTTGTGGCATCTGTACAACCGTATGCCCTACCGGTGCTATAAGGGTTGAAAATAAAGTGGCTAAGATCGACGCTTCTCGATGTATCCAGTGTGGTCAATGTGCGTATGCATGTCCGGTTGGTGCGATTAGGTTCTAATGGTGATCGCTATCGCCTCGGGCAAGGGTGGTACCGGTAAAACTACCGTTGCAGTCAACCTCGCGTTATCACTTGCTGATGTACAATTCATAGATGCGGATGTTGAAGAACCCAATGCCAATCTATTTCTTAAAGTTGATCTACAGAAGCTCGAAGATGTAGCGATACCCATACCACAGGTGAACGCCAACTGTAGCTTCTGTGGTAGATGTGCTGAATTCTGTCAGTACAATGCGATCGTTGTTATACCCAACAAGGTGATCGTATTTCCTGAACTATGTCATGGCTGCGGTGGTTGTAAACTCGTATGTCCAAACAATGCAATCGCTGAGCAACCCCACATCATAGGGTATATAGAATATGGCAAAACCGATACTATCGAATTCTATCATGGTGTGTTGCAACCGGGTAAACCCTCCGCTACCCCCATCATACGGCAACTCAAACGCAAGATCGACCCCACCCGTACCGTTATCATAGACGTAGCCCCCGGTATTGGCTGTACGGTTATCGAATCTCTGCGGGGGGTGGATTTCTGTCTACTTGTGACCGAACCCACACCGTTTGGATTGTATGATCTTGATCTCACCGTGAATGTTATAAAACAGCTCCATATACCCTGTGGTGTGGTGATCAATCGTTCCACTATAGGTGATGATAGGGTTCAACACTACTGTGAAGCCCATAATATACCCGTACTTTTAGAGATACCATACGATGATAGGATTGCACAATTATACTCACAAGGTATACCTTTTGTCTCACAATTTGACGGTTGGCGTGATAAGTTTCGTAGCCTATTTGATAAAATAAATGAAGCAGCTCACCATAATAAGTGGTAAAGGTGGTACGGGTAAAACCACTATCACGGCCAGCTTTGCAATACTTGCAGACAATCCAGTGATAGCTGATGCTGATGTGGATGCACCTGATCTGCACCTTATTTTAGCTCCGAAGCCGTTTGAAACCATCCCATATGTTGGTATGAAAGTAGCCGTTAAAGATCATACCCTCTGTAAGCTATGTGCTGAATGTCGCAAACACTGTAGGTTTGATGCCATCGATGAGGAGCTCAACATCATCGAAGATCTGTGTGAAGGTTGTGGCGTATGTGCACACGTATGTCCTAACGATGCAATATCTTTGAAACCTACCCCTGCAGGCTATGCGTATATGTCAGAAACAAGAGCAGGCCCTATGTCACATGCGGTGTTGAAACCCGGTGCTTCAACCTCCGGTAAGCTTGTCACCCTTGTACGTGAGAATGCACGTAAGCTCGCCCGTCGTTACAATAGGGGGTTGATAATAATTGATGGACCACCTGGTATCGGGTGTCCAGTTATTGCTGCCATCGTAGGGGTTGACCTTGTTCTGATAGTCACTGAACCCAGTGTCACTGCTATACACGATATGGAACGCATACTGGAGGTGGTAACCCATTTCCGTATACCTGTGCTCGTCTGTATCAACAAATATGATCTCAACCCCTCCATGACACGTGAGATTGAACACTATTGTAAAGCCCGTAATGTAAAGGTTGCAGGTAAGTTGCCATTCGACAAGACTGCTACCCGAGCTATGGTAGCCGGTAAATCTGTGGTCGAGTTCAATGACAGCTTGTTGGCACAGCAACTACGTGCACTATGGAAGCATATTGATATGGGGTTGAAAAATGGCTACGATGATCTGCTGTAATATACTTTAAGGATGGATTTCGTGATCGATTTCAATGACTCCAACACCCCTATGCCACGGATGGCTATCGATTCAAAGGTTGGTACACTATCTATGTTAAGGTCATGATCGAGCTCCTCCCTTGATAGTATATTTGTGAGATCGCGCTTATTATACATCAGTACATACGGGATATCATGTAGCGTTAACCCATATGTTGATAGGTTGGACTTCAAATTCTCCATGCTGATGATATTGTCGCGACGTCGCTCCTTCTGCGAATCTGCAACAAACACAATACCGTCGGCACCACGTAGTATTATCCTTCTTGATGCATTATAGTAGACCTGTCCCGGTACGGTGTATAGATGGATCCTAACCTTGAATCCCCTAATTTCACCAAGCTCCATCGGTAAGAAATCAAAAAATAGCGTACGATCATACTCTGTTGCAAGTGTGATGAGCTTTCCTTTAAACCTCGAATCCAGCCTATCGTAGATGTATTGGATGCAGGTTGTTTTACCGCTAAAAGCTGGCCCATAGTAAACTATTTTTAAATTTATCTCCCGTTTGGCGTAATTGATGAGTGCCATCTTAAATCTAAATGGTCAATGTAAGGGATACACTGACTTAGTTACCAAATAGCCTGTCGAAATCCTGTTCAATATCGTGTGTGATATCGGGTATCTCACGATGTGGTTCAACCTCTACGTTTGAGGATTCGCTCTCTGCCTGCTTGAATATCTCATCTATTATAGAGGATATGGCTTTTGCTGTATTCTCTGTCTTTATGCGTACAAGGCCTAAGGAGGTTCTACGATCAAATATTACCGCAAGCACTATACCTTTTGTCACGAATTGGAAATACAGGTTATGTGTCTCACCTTGATGATATAGGGTCTCAAAGTCTTGTTCACCGACAAGTGAGGCAATCTCCGCTGTGGCAGCAAAATTTGCAGCTACAAGTGCAGAAAATGACTCTATATCTATGCCGCTCAGGTCACCCGAATAGGCGACTGGGGCACCCGCTTTATCGATAAGGATGGCACACTTGGCATCACTCTCTTGTAATAGCTTATCTATGTTCGACTTTATTCTTTCAAACCGCTCCCCATATATCCTTATACGTTCCATCGGTAGCGATATATTGCGTTCATTATTTCCATTTTCACCCAGTTTGAGGAATCTTCCCATATCTCACCTCCTTCTATTAATTTTACCCATATGGAAAGATTGTCAACTACCATGTTGACAAGCGGGATCATCCCGTAATATTAAAGAGAGATGAGGTGCATCATGAAAATAAAAGGAAGCCAATTACTGTGCGGGTTGATGTTAGTTGTATGGCTGGATGCACAAGCTGTTAGCTTAAAAATAGCAGTCGTTGGGCCATTCAGTGGCACATCGGCTGCTGATATGTATTCTATCTTAAGGGGTGCACAGCTTGCAGTTGAAGAGCTGAACGCCAGTGGTGGAATAAAGGGGGCCAAACTTACCATAATTGCTGTGGATGATATGGCCAACCCTAAGCGTGCGATAAAGGTGGCCGACTCATTAGCTAAGCTTAAAGATGTAATCGCAGTTGTGGGACATTATAACTCATCATGTACAAAGGCGGCTGCTTTCATCTATAATCGGAGTGGACTTGTCGCTATATCGCCGGCATCGACATCACCAACAATCAGAGAAGCCGGTGAATACATATTTAGGGTGTGTCCATCTGATATAGTTATTGGCGATAAGTTGGCAAAATTCGTTACTAACACAATGGGAGTGAAGCGTATCATCGTAATTTATGACGATGAAAACAAGGGATTGAAATATTTCTTTACACTTGGGGTCAAAAATAATGGTGCACAGATACTGGCCGAAATACCGTACAAGGGGAAGATAGATTTCATCGATACTATCAAAGGGCTACAGCCTGAGCTCATCTTCCTTGCATGTACAATGTCAACAGCTGCAGAGATATGTATCGCATTACGCGAATCCGATATTGACATACCCATAGTGGGTGGTGATGACATGATGTCAAGTGAGTTTCGTAAACGTACCGGTAGGGCTTGCGAAGGTGTAATATATGTGACGTATATTAACCCAGAGCTTACGAGTACGAAGGGGTTCATCAGGAAATACATGAATCGATACGGTGAAAACCCATCAGGTTGGGCAGCATTGGCTTACGAAGCGACATCCGCAATAATAATGGCATTGAAGAATGGTAACCTAACCCGAAAATCTGTAAAGGAGTATCTAAGCAAACTGGGGTACAGTGGTTCCCCCATACCTGGGGTAAGTGATACCATAATGTTCGACCAATACGGTGATATATCAAGAGACATATGGATTGCACAGATCATAAATGGTGAGCCAACTATATTACACGGTAAGCCTATCACTTTGGCCAGCATTGAGGCTGAGAAGTCCACTACAATGCCAGTAATTGAAACCACCGCTATCAACATACCGCTACCAGTGCGACCAGAGATACCGTTAGATGAACAGGTCAAGGCTATAGAATTTGCCGAACATGATAAGTTACCACCTGAGGTACCAGTGGATACGATGCCCGAGTTTATACCATACGATAAGCCTCCAAAACTCATCTATATGCCGGAACCTACTTACCCGGAAGCTGCACGTGCAGCACATATTGAAGGTGAAGTAGTGCTTCTGGTAAAAATTGACACCACCGGTAAGGTGACGGGGGTCAAGGTGGTGAAATCTTTACACCCGCTACTCGATGAGGAGGCCATAAAAGTGGCACGAAGGGCGAGATTTGAACCCGCCATGCAACGCGACAAACCCGTACCTGTGATTATAAACTTGCGGGTCAATTTTAAGCTCTAAAATTAAACGGTTGACGAAACCATTTATAGGTTAAATTTTCCAAAAAGGAGTGACAATGATAGAGGTGTTAAAGGATTTGATTAAACTTAAAGGAGTGTATGGAGCATTTATCAGTGATAATAAAGGGAATATAATCGCATATGATATGCCACCAGGCTATGAGAAAGATGCGATGGAGGAAGCTTCTCATACAGTATTACGTATCGTGGAGGGGCTCGATACAGTTGGATGTAATGTTGACCATATTTTATGGGAATATGATGAGTATCGATTTATCTCTAGGAAGGTGAAGGATGGGTTCATCTCCGTACTGTGTTCCAAAACAATATCTTTACCGCTGCTGAATCTCAGCCTAAATGTTATCGTGAAACAGATTAATGAGGGGCTCATAAAGGTAAAACCCCATGAGAATAAGAAGAAAGAATTGCCACCGGAGTTAGCTGTTGCCGTTGATACATCTGTATTCAACACAATAGAGCAAGAGCTAACTAAATTCATAGGCCCAGTGGCCGAGATCCTAATTACGAGAAAGATCCGTGAACTTGGTGAAGAGCGTGATAATTTCCCACGTGGTAGGTTAGAAGAGCTCATTGATTCACTAAGTGCTGAGATCGATAACGAAGAGGAGCGTGAACTCTTCAAAAAACGTATGAGTGATATTTTATCTAAATAATTAGGAGGGGTTATGCGAAAATTTATATTGGGGATTTTTTTGCTATCGGTGATCTCATTTGTGGCTGGCTGTAAAAAGAAAGCACCTACCCCAAAACCCACTGCAATTAAGATAGCTGTGGTAGGACCGTTTACGGGACCACTATCCGCGGATGCATACTCTATACTTGAAGGTGTAAAGCTGGCGGTTGATGAAGTCAATGCCAAGGGTGGTATCAACAATATGAAGGTTGAGATTGTGACCGGTGATGATATGGCCAACCCCGCACGTGCAGTCAAGGTGGCAGATTCGTTGGCCTCGGATCGCAATGTATTGGCAATCATTGGGCACTATAATTCGTCATGTACAATAGCAGCCTCCTATGTGTACAACCGCCATGGGGTGGTCGCTATATCGCCAGCATCTACGTCACCAAGGATTACAGAGGCTGGTAAATACATCTTCCGTGTATGTCCATCGGATGCACAACAGGGTAAAGAGTTGGGTAGATTTGCCACTAAAACGCTGGGTAAGCGACGAATTGCCATCATCTATGATAATGATGATTATGGTAAAGGGTTAAAGTACTGTTTCTCTATGGAGGCAAAGCGTGCAGGTGCAGATATAGTGGCTGAAATACCTTATGGCGAGGATATTGCCGATAGGGTGAGGAGGTTGGTTGGATTGAAACCTGATTTGATATTTGTTGCATGTGTGATGTCATCAGCTGCCAAAGTGTGTAGGGCATTGCATGAACTTCCATTGGAAGCTACGATATTGGGTGGCGATGGTATGATATCGGATGAATTTCGTCGCCGTGCAGGTGTTGCATGTGAGGGTGTGATACATACGGTGTTTTTCCATCCAGATTTACCCGGGGCAAGGGAATTTGTTCGAAAATATGAATCCAAATACGGGCATGCACCTGGTGGATGGGCTGCCCTTGCATACGATGCTACAAATGCGGTACTAAAGGCAATGAAAGAAGTAGGTATCAACCGTGAGGCGATAAGAAATTATTTGGCATCGCTTGGAACTACGAGGCCTCCACTGCATGGGGTGAGTGGCGATATTGCGTTTGATGCATTTGGCGATATAGTGAGAGAAATATTATTTGCACAGGTAAGAAATGGTAACCCAGAAATCATAAAAGTAAAATAATAGGGAGGTACGATGTGGGCTAAATTTTCATTGCGTCGAAAGATACTGTTACTCACTATGGGTGGTATACTGCTCATGGGTATAGCTATACTGGTGTACCTTACAACCTCTGTAGCAGCTACATTAAGGGGGGAGCTTGAGAAACGTGGTGTGACGATTGCAAATGAGTTAGCCAAACGTGTACAGAAACCGATCATCGATGGGGATGAACTCACACTTATGGAGCTCGTTAATGAGACAAAACAAATATCACCCGATATTGCGTACGTGTTCATACTTGGACCAGACAACAAGCCACTCGCACATACGTTTGAGAAGTTTCCTAACGAGCTCATAAACAAGAACCCTTTGAAGAAAGGTCAACCCTACAGGATAGAAATTATAAAGACTGAAGCTGGTGTCGTACGCGATGTTGCAGTACCAATAATTGGTGGTGCACTTGGTACGGTGAGGATAGGTTTATCAGAAGCGGTGGTTAGGCGCGCATTTATGAGAACATTCTTTGTGATACTGGGGATAACGGTTGTATTGCTGATAGCTGGCGGTATAGTATCATTTTTTGTCTCGAGAAGTATTACACGTCCGATATTGCATCTCACTGAAGCAGTCAACCGCATATCATTGGGTGAAACCGATGTACCTATTGAGGTGAAATCAAAAGACGAGATAGGTCAGCTTGCGGAAGCTTTTAAGCGACTACAGGCATCACTGAAGGTGGCAATTAAATATCTTGAGGAACGTAAATAACGCTGAATATAGGTGAGATATGCAACCCAATAAACCACAAAAATCTGGAAACATAAGTAATGTGAGCTTGGATACGCTTCTGCAGCTATATGCCTATGAAAACAAGGCTTGTACAATAGAGGTGAGAGCTACCGAAGGTAAAGGTTATATCTACATCGATAAGGGTAACCTTGTGTATTGTGAATTCGGTGATAAAAAAGGTAAATCTGCATTGATGGAGATGCTGCAACTCGATGAGTACTTTTTTGAAGTAAAAAATGGTAAACGTCAGGTTGAGCCAAATATAAATATGCCGGTAGAATATGCATTACTTGATGCGATAAGATTGATAGATGAGGAAAACAAACCAGATGAGGAGGGAGTGATGCAAAATGCTGCCCCAGGAAGTAAAAATGAGAAGTTGGATGATTTGCTTGAAAGAATCGTCTCACAGGTAGACAAGGTTAAGGGTGTATTAGCAGTGGCAGAAGATGGTATCGTACTTGCCAATAAGGGAGTTGATACACCTGAAGATTTGGGTGCTATCACAACATTTGTGGCATCAGCAGGTGTGATGATAGGTGACAGTTTGGCGATTGGTAACTTCCGTACTGCGGCAGTCGAATTAAAAGATAAGAAATTGCTGGCTGTCAATTGTAAAAAATATTATCTGGGAATACTGCTCGAACCCACTGCTTCAATCACATATACGATAGACGCAATCGATAAGCTATTATCAGCGTGATAGTTAAGCGCTTCCTACAAGTAGTTCTTCTAACTGCTTAGAGTATTGTCTCAATTTGATGAGTAAGAGGCCTAATTTTACACTTTGATCTGTAATTAATGTAAGTACAGCATCTTTCCCTATATAAGAGAGCGCTACATAGCCGTTGGGTGTACGTGCAAGCAGCTGTTGGAATTCACCTCTGTCAAGCTCCTTTGAGGCACGTTCACAGAGTGCAAGCATCACGGCTGCCATTGCTGTGACATTATCTTCGTTCATATCGGGTGATAGATCAGCCGCTATAAGCAACCCATCAGTTGATACAATGGCGGCACCCTCTACACCGTCCATGGATTGACGCAACTCCATAAGTAAATTATCGAGCTTTTCGCTCATCGTTTTCGCCATGTTACCTCCTTTTAAACTAATTTGCATTACGGTTCGATATGTCAATACATGACTTGTTAAGGTATTATAGAGGTTAACTTTATAAAATGGATTGGTATGGGTGGTGCGGTAAATTGGTGGATATTGACCTCTCTCGTAGAAAGATACAGGTGATACCGTTAGAATTAGACATAATGAGGTTATATCTTGGTGGTAGAGGGTTGGGTGTGTATTTGGTGTATAATGAGCTTACCAGTGGAATCGATCCACTATCTGCGGATAACGTGTTGGTATTTGCGACAGGGCCACTCACTGGTACACCGGTACCAACTACGGGAAGGTTTGCATGTGTATCGAAGTCACCTCTCACCGGTACAATACTGGATTCCAACTGTGGTGGTAGGTTTGGCCCCTACCTTAAATTTGCCGGCTACGATGCCATTATAGTGCGTGGTGCCTCACGTACCCCGGTCTACATAAGGATTGCAGACAATGTTATATCAATAGAGGATGCACGTTCGTTATGGGGTAAAAACGTACGTGATACTACCGCTGCATTAAGGGGATACGGTTCCGTTCTATGTATAGGGACTGCTGGTGAACGTTTGGTGAGGTTTGCCAGCATAATGAATGATAACACGTCTGCGTTGGGTAGGGGTGGCTTAGGTGCAGTGATGGGTAGCAAAAACCTAAAAGCTATCGTGGTCAATGGTTCAAACCGACCCAGGGTGTACGAGCCCAATCTTCTGCGGTATCGTAACGCTGACATCACGCGGTTACTTGTTGCAAGCCCAGTATCCTCCAAAGGTCTACGTGTGTACGGTACGCCAGTACTTATGAATCTCATCAATTACATGAAGGTATTACCGACCGCCAACTTTCGCAGGTCAACCTCCCCTCATGCGTATGAGTTATCCGGTGAACATATACATGAGCGGTTTGAGGTCAGACTTACCCCATGTTATGGATGCCCCATAGCTTGTAAACGTGAGATCAGATCCTCCGGTATGGAGGTACCCGAATACGAAACATTGGCAATGCTGGGTACCAGCTGTGAAGTTACCAACTTAAATGCTATAATAGAGGTTAACCACCTCTGTAACGACTATGGTATGGACACCATATCTTGTGGTGCTACAATAGCATGTTATGCTGAACTCAATAACTTACAGCTTGACCCGAAGACACTCATTTCGCTCGTACATAAGATTGGTACCCGCAGGGACGTGGGGGATGAGCTCGCTGAGGGTGCACGCCGTTACGCTAATAAGATGGGGCATCCCGAACTCAGTATGGATGTTAAAGGGCTTGAACTTCCCGGCTACGATCCAAGAGGTGTACTGGGTATGGCGCTCGGTTATGCAACCTCCAATCGTGGTGGTTGTCACACACGTGCATATATGGTGGGGATGGAAATCTTTGGTAAACCCAAACTCATACATCGTCTATCGTGGGTTGGTAAACCCAACCTCGTGGCACTACTGCAGAACATATTTGCCGCAGTAGATTCAACCGTAATGTGTAAATTTGCATTATTTTCAGTAAGTGAGGAGGAGATCGCCAATGCATTATCGGCTGTTACGGGGATTGATTTCACCTCTGAGGACTTTATCCAGGTGGGTGAACGTATCTGGAATCTCGAGCGTCTCTTTAACCTACGTGAGGGGTTCACTAAATTGGATGATACGCTACCGGAACGTTTCTTCCAGGAGGATACAGATATAAGAAGGATATCCAAGGCTGAGTTCATGTCAGCATTATTGGAGTATTATCGTGCAAGGGATTGGACTAAGGATGGTATACCCACATACGATAAACTACAAGCGCTTTCAATAGCAGGTGAGTACAGTCATGTGGCGTGAATTCAACAAATTTGGCAAAAAGTTGGTACAGTATGGGTTAACGCATTCGCATTTCGGTAACATGAGCGTAAGGGTAGGTGATAAGATGTTTATCACCCGTAGTGGTAGTATGCTTGATGAGTTGGATGAGAACCAAGTTGTGGAGGTACACCTCCATAAACCGACGAGCTTCGATATCATTGCATCCTCTGAGCTTATCGTGCATCGTGAAATCTATAAAAATACATCTGCGTTGGCAATAATACATGCACATTCGCCGTTCGCAATTATACTGTCGTTGTTGACGGATGAGAAAGAGATCATACCGATGGATTCCGAAAGCATATATTTTCTGCATGAGATCCCCATAATCACCGGTAAGGTAGGGTCAACGGAGCTCGCACATAATGCAGCAGATGCGCTCAAAGATCATAAAGCTGTGATAATCAAGGGGCATGGTACAATTGCCATAGGTAAAATTTTAGAAGAAGCCTACGTCCACACATGCTGTGTCGAACATGCCTGTAAGGTTAAGTATTTTGTGGATTTACAAAATGCGTTAACTGGACGACTTTAGCTTTTCGTAGGCAAGTTTCGCCAACCCACCCGCAATATGCGCCTTGAGTGTCTTCTCCTGTAGCTCGCCTTCAAGCCGTTTCATGACAGTCTCAGTATCTGCACGCAGTATATTGCGTACGGTTTGACGTGTTATACCGAGGTATTCGGCGATCTCGGCTTCCGTCTTTTGATAGTCATTAGCTAATACTACTACATAAGCAGCTTCAAATAAGCTTGGTAGCCAGGTGAGGTTACGATACGTGATCAACTTCTTTGGACCGCCCAAAATTTCCAAGGTTTTGAGAAACACCTGGATGGCGGTGCTGTCGACATCGGGACGCTGAATTTCGTCAGGCTTCAAAATTGCCATCTTACCTCCCTTATGATGATTTACGCATAAGTGTGGTAAGGCTTGGCCCTATGCGGACAAGGCCTGTCTTTGTGATTTCCATAACATGTGTATCAGTGTCGTGGCCACATAAGCGACAACCATCGATCCTAAACAACCGTATGAGTTCACCGACTGGCCGTTTATAGAGACGTTCGTCGTATGTGCTGCTGATCATCTTTTTGGTTAACACCATCGTACCATCTAATATATGGGCTACCGCATAGCCACCGGCTGCTTCAGCTGAAAGTTCCTCATGGCCGGACCGTTTCTGTGACACAAAAAGTGCAGTCTGATACCAGCGTTTCATAAAGTTATACAGTTGACGTACTATTGAACGTGCCATCATCTCCCTTGCCTCAAACAACCCGGTGATTGAATCTATCACCGTAATTTTTATGTCGTATTTTTTAATAGCATATGCGAGCGTATTGAGTAACGTGGGTATCTCCTCACGTAACGATGCATATGATGCAGCATCTATTAGGATGAGGTTGGATTCGATCTCCTCGTAATCCAAAGACATTGCAATCGCACGCGATTTCAATGCAGATGCCAGGAATGCAGCCGGTGTCTCAACCGTTACAAACGCTACCGGTAGGCCTATTGAGGCTTGTTTCAATGCAAATTGTTCAACCATAAGGCTCTTACCGGTATCCGGTATACCAGTGAGATTTAACACAGCGTATTGGGGGAACCCACCCAGTGGTACACGTTTGGGGCCAGCTTCTGTTACCTTTGTTGTGAAAAACAGTTCATCCAAACCTTCCACACCTGTTGGTATACCACGTATTTCAGGGGCGGACTTGGTAGCTTCACGTAGTTCCGTTACTGCAGGTTCGACAATCTCATGCTCCTTATGTGTCATATTATAAAATATGTCAAATAAAAAAGTGGCAACTGCGACATCATGATAGGAGTTGACGTTACACTTTTTGGTAGAATTTTAAATAAGCTATTAACATGAAGCGCATCATGGTGACGGGTGCGTTGGGTCAGATAGGGTCGGAACTTATCGTTAAACTACGTGAAAAATACGGTAGCGATTCGGTGCTCGCTGTGGACTACAGGGTACCTGACAAGGATTATGCTGGATTGTTTGAATTAGCCGATGTACGTGATAGGGAGGCACTCGATCGGCTTGTCACCAAATATAAGATAGACACAATTTACCATCTTGCAGCTATACTATCAGCTAAGGGTGAAAGTAATCCACAGCTTGCGTTCGAAACCAACATACTGGGATTGTACAATGTGCTTGAGGTGGGGCTCAAACATCGAATTGAACGCATAATAGTGCCGAGTTCAATAGCTGTGTTTGGCCCTGATGCTCCAAAGGAGAACACACCGGTTGAGGTGGCACTACAGCCCACCACCATGTATGGTATTACGAAGGTGACAGGTGAATTGCTTGGCAATTATTACTACCATAGGTTTGGGCTCGACGTACGAGGTGTACGGTTACCAGGTATTATAAGTAGTGAAACACTGCCGGGTGGTGGTACTACTGATTATGCGGTGGAAATGTTCTACGCTGCGGTTAAGGGTGAACCTTATGTATGTTTCGTACGTGCAGATACTGTGTTACCCATGATGTATATGCCGGATTGCATAAAAGCGCTTATACAGCTGGCGGAAGCTGATGGTTCAAACTTACGCTATAGATGTAGTTATAATGTAACCGCTATGAGCTTCTCTGCGGGTGAGTTGGCGGATGCGATTCGTGAGTTCATACCCGATTTCGTGTGTGAGTTTAAGCCCGATCATCGTCAAAAGATAGCAGATGCGTGGCCCAGGTCGTTAGATGATTCTGCAGCACGTGAGGATTGGGGATGGCAACCCGATTACGATCTCAAATCCATGACAAAAGATATGATAGATAAACTGAGGAAGAAACTTCATCCCTCAAAGTAGGAGGGTAAATGTGGTGGTTCGACCCCCTCTACATTTTTATGATGATACCGGTTTTCATAATATCCATAATAGCACAGATGTGGGTCAAAAGTGCATATGCTAAATACTCGAGGATACCCAATCGCAACAGGGTGACAGGTGCAGAAGCAGCGCAAATCATAGCACGTAGGATGGGCCTTCAGATAAATGTGGAGTTAACTTCTGGCTTGCTGTCTGATCATTACGATCCACGTACACGTACGTTGAGGCTATCACCACACGTCTATAATGGATACAGTATTGCGGCTGTCGGTATCGCTGCACATGAAGCTGGACATGCCATCCAACATGCACATGGATATGCACCACTACAGTTACGTAATGCGCTCGTACCGGTAACAATGTTGGGGTCGAACCTCGCATGGCCACTTATATTTGTGGGCTTCGTATTTCATTGGCTTGCACTCATAAAGGTGGGGATACTGTTCTTCACCGCGGTGGTGGTGTTCCAGCTTATCACCTTGCCGGTGGAGTTCAATGCCAGCCGTCGTGCATTGAAAGTTCTGCATGATACCAATATACTAACCAAGCATGAGCTACCGGGTGCACGTGAGGTGTTGACAGCGGCAGCACTCACCTACGTGGCAGCTGCTACTGCAGCTATACTACAGCTGCTATATTTCCTTATACGGGCGGGACTTATCGGTGGCCATGAAGAGTAAGTAACACACCATGGCTTAACCTAAGTGACGTCTGTTATTATGCTTTAATTGACCTACATCATATCACACTTATCTTACTATGATGGTTGATAAAAAATTAACCCAAAAATATAGGTGGGGTAAATTTGCTGCTTTATTAATGGTATGGGTTGTTACGACTGCATGCTTTGTGGCCATCTATGCTACAGTTGATTACGTGTTTGTGTTGACTTTTGTGTTACGGATGGTTTTGTTCACATTATACCTGATAACACTTGGTATCTCTATCTATCTGCAATTACGTAAGTTACCTACGTTACGTGAGGTAGCGTGGCAGATTGATAAGGATGAGGGGTTCAAAGGGCATCTTATCACATTGGTTGAACGCAAGAAGCTGATACGTCTCCCCTATTCCAAGGATTTGCTCAACCTCGTATCTGAGCGTGCGAATCAGTTTAAGGTTTTGCCGTTCTTAAAATTCTGGCGTCGATACCTGTTGTATCCATTACAGGTTGGCTATATAAGCATAGGGGTGATAGCTTTAACTTTGATCTCACCATTACGTTATAATGTTTCACATCTATTTAACCGTAACTACTTCAGCTTACAGCTGTTACCCGGTGACACAGAGTTGGTGATAGGTGACTCACTTACCATCAAAGTTACACCTGTAGGGGTAAAACCACACAAAATCTATTTGTGGGTGGACTCCACCCGCTACGTATTGAGGCAATACGATGGGTTCACGTTTTCACTTATACCACATCGTGGGTTCACCTATCGTGCACAGCTTGCGGATGTGAGCACCCCCACTTATGAGGTTGATCTACTTGTACCGCCATGGGTTAAGCGGTGGTCTATCAAATGCAGGTATCCCACATATACAGGGTTACCACCTACTATATCGGATAACCCCAATCTACAGGTGCTGGTGGGTACACATGTATCGATATCGGGGGTGGCAAATACATCACTCGCTATGGTGGATCTCATACTGGGTGACGAACCCCACCCCGCACAAGTATATGGTGATAGCTTCAATTTTAACCTAATCGTTGATAGCTCACTCAATTATGGTGTAGTGCTTCACGATATCAATGGGTTATCGAGTGATACCTGCTTCTACTCTATCTATGTATATGCGGACGAACCGCCTGAGATATCGCTGTTACATCCGCTCTATAGTCAACCCATACCCGAAGATGCACGTGTACGTGTGATAAGTAGGTTACGTGACGATTATGGAGTAGCTAAGGTGTTGCTTATCAGTTCATGTGATACGATCGAACTTGCTACCTTCCGCAACGTCACGGATACAATTTATGATTACATATGGGATCTCAACTCATATGGGTTGATGCCTGGTGATACTGTATGGTTTAAGCTACGAGTTTACGATAACGACACTTATAAAGGGCCAAAATATGCGGATAGCCCAGAATTATTCGTGTACTTTCCCACACTTGAAGAGCTCTATACCCAAATGGAAAGATACAGCGAACAGCTAAATATGGAAAGTACCGATCTACAGTCGATGATCGACAAACTTACAACAAAAATTATGGAACTCAAAGCATACGAACTTACTGACACTATGCGTGAGGAAATAGGGGAGCTTGAACAACAGGTTGAACAGCTTCGCCATGCTGTGAAGCAGTTCGAACAGCAATTCACCCATCAGCTGGAGCGTATCGAAGATATGGAGTTACTCGAACCCGAAACCATTGTGAAGCTCGAACGCATAAAAGAGCTAACATCAGAGATTATAACACCGGAGATGGAGCGGTTGCTTGGCGAGATAATGGATAAGCTTCGTAACAATCCCGAGATATGGCGTGAAGCGCTGTCAAAGATGGAAGATTGGATGCATGAGCTTGAAGCTAACCTCGACAGGACGATTGAGTTGCTTGAAAACATAGTGAATGAGCGTCGCCTTAAGGAGTTGATGGATGAGGCCACCCGCATAAAGGAGGCATGGGATAACCTTGCCGAACAGAGTAAGGTAGCAACTCCAGAGACCCGTAAGGGGTTGAGCAAATTAGTAGAGGATCTACAGCAGGATCTCAACACATTAAAAGCGGGGGTGGATTCACTTGTAGCCGATATGTATTTATCAACTGAACTATCGCGTATCGCACAGGATATACCATCGATACAGAGCAAAATGGAACAAGCAAAAGAGACCATGCAGGCGGGTGAACATCCAACCCAACTTATGCCATCCATAAGCCATGACTTGGATAAATTAGCTCAAGCGCTACGTTCACTTTACGAGAAGGTGAGCCATGGCACGTTTGTCATGGAGGAGCTACAGGAGATGGAGCGTGAGTTGATACAACTCTCCCACTGGGAAGAGGAGATTGCCACTAACCCAGGGGGTGAATCCCCCCTACGTCAGGCTGCGATCCGTGACGCGTTACATAACATAAAGTTAAGATACTTATCGCTATACCGTAAATCGCCATTCCTAAGCGAGGAACCACTGAACTTTATCGATGCTGCGATCAATGAGATGGAATATACCTCACAGTTGCTTTCACAGGGTGAGCACGTAGAAGCTACCCAACACGCTACCAACGCTATGTACAACATTAATCAAGCCATATCGGTGTTATCACAACAGCAAGCTACATGCCAGCAATTAGCATGTCAGACACAGGGAGAAAGTTCTATGAGTATGTTGATGCAGATGTTGAACCAGATTGCGCAGTCACATGAAGCACTTACACAGATGGCACAGAACATACTTGCTACGTCAGGGTTACCACGTGTACTGGGTGAATCCGCACACCAGATAGCAACCCAAGAGCGTGAACTTGCGGATAGGTTGCACAAAGTGGCTGAGGGGTTACGTGGACGTGCGCTTGGTGACCTCGGTCATGTGGCGGATGAACTTGATAAGCTTGCAGATAGGATTGAACAGGGTGGTATCACGCCTGAAATCGTCGCCCGTCAAAAGGAGCTATTACGACATATGTTGGATGCACAGAAATCTATCTATACTAAGAAGTTCTCACGTAGGAGGATATCCGAACCGGGGCAGGACTTTACCAACCTCATAGGGCCAAAGGGGTTGAACCCCAGAACCCGTCATGGGGTATCACAGAAACAGATCTGGCATGCATTACGTGAGAGATTTATACCATATTATGAACGTTACATACGTGAATATTTCAGGAAGCTGGAGGAGTGATGTGGTGGATTAGCTTATTTATTTTCATGAATACCACAAATGTGGATTCGTCACAGGTGGCAGCTGAGTACGAGATACTCGTAACCGCCAAACGTATACCTATGGTATCCGAATATGCGGCATTTAGTTACAAAATTATGCGAACACAACTGTTGCCTGTATCTATGCCGTATTGGGTTGATGCATATACGTGGATAAACTATCAGGTTGAGCTTGCCACGTGTTACATACGGGGGATATCGCAAAAACATAACCTCATACTGGTTAATAGTGTACCGATAGCACGTGAGTTGATGTTGGATTTCGGTATATTATACCCTTTGTGGGATAAGGTTGAACTCGTCCGCGGTAGTGGCACCTTATATGGGTCAGCAGCTATGGGAGGGGTGATAAACTTTATCTCCCTACCTGTACGTCAGACCGGGGTACGGGTTTTCCTACCTACATATGTACGTGAGGGTATATTAAAGTTAGGTTTGGATGTTAACTTACGATGTAAGGGGGTAAACTTACAGCTACGTGGTATACCGGAAAATGTGAGCACAGGGTGGAGGTTGCCAGGTTTGAGGTTTACAACCAGACACCAATATGGTACGTTTGAATACGATCGTCTAACCCGTACGAGGCGACCACCCGATGGTGTACGTACTGATACAGTTAGTTTGATCTCGTTGAAGTTGACCCCACCTGTTGTGTTTAACCCACAAATTACAGTATTTGACAATGAATTCATCGAACACTATTCCAGTACATGGACGTATAGCTGTCATCGTGAACACACCCGCGGTATGAGGTTAGAAGTACGGCATCACGGTAGCTTCAACATTGTCGCGGGTATCGACATCTTACATACCGTGCTCAATAGTACCGACGTGGGCAACAGAGAGCGTTACGAGATAGCGGGGTGGTCACGTGGTGAATACATTGTTGGTAAATTGATGTTATATCCCACGGCGAGGCTTGACTACAACCGCACATCGGGTAGGGTGGTACCTACCTATAACTTAGGTATCACCTACAGGGGTAAGTTGATAGTATTTGCCTCGTATGGTACGGCGTTCCGATACCCCAGCTTCTTTGACCTGTATTGGCCTGCACAGATTTGGGATGGTGGTGGGGTTGAAGGTAACCCCAAGCTTACACCTGAATCAGGTAGTGATTGGCAAATAGGGGTACGTCATAGGTGGGTTGAGCTCACTGTGTTTGATACCCGTATAAATGACGAAATTGTATGGCTACCAGATACTGATAACGTGTGGCGTCCACATAACCTGGGTAGGGTCAACTCGAATGGGCTGGAGCTAACCCTACGCTATGCATTGGGTATCCTATATATGGAGGGTAACCTCACATATACACGTGCGACGTACGATGGTACACGTGTACCGTATTATCCACGATGGCGGGTGAATCTCAACCCGTACATTAAGTTGAATGATTATCCCATATTTAGTGTAACATATGTACGTGAGATCGACCGTGTTGATATATCAGGTAAGAAACTACCGGATGTGGGATGGCTCGATATCGAATCCCGCATACCGATAGATCCACGTGCGGTTGATATTGCACAGGTTTATATTAAGCTACGTAAAATAATGGGTAAAGAAGCGGAGTGGTTAACGCCACTCAGTGAACGTATGGATGAACGCATATATGTAGGGTTAATACTAACAATCAGGTGATACGAGTACTTGATTATATATTCCTGTTACGGCCGTCACTTATGGTGCCAAGTTGGACGTTCTTGCTGCTTGGATATTATCATGCCACAGGTAAATTGATACACTTATCGACTGCTTTCTGGTGGGCTTTTTTCATAATGACATTACTCATGGGTGGTACCTATATATTGAATCAGATTGTCGACCGTGAAAGCGATCGCATCAACCGCAAGCTATTCCTCATATCCGAGGGCTACATTGCGGTTAGATCTGCATATATCTACATGTGTGTGCTTTGGGTAGCTGCGATGGGGTTGAGTTTGTGGAGGTTTACGAGATACGGGTATCTGTTCATTATTGGCATCATCATGGGGGTAACCTATTCGTTGCCACCATTTAAATTTAAAGCAAGACCGTTCATCGACATAATATGGAATGCTATTGGTTACGGGTACGTAAATTTCCTCATAGGATGGATGACAGGCAACCCCATAACTATAAGAGCAACTGTTATCGCCATACCGTATGTTTTATTGGTGGCTGGCGTGTTTGTGAACACCACCATACTTGATATCGAAGGCGATAAGAGGGTGGGTGAACTCACCACGGGTGTGTATCTTGGTGCAAACCGTGCCGCTAAGTTAGCGCTTGTGTTAATGGTGCTTACGGTGGTGATAAGCTACATATTGAGGGTATGGATTGCACTTGGTGTAGCGGTATTTGCGTTACCCTTTTATATAAGTGCGGGGTTACGTGGTAGACGTGAAGATTATTTCCTATCGGTGCGGTTAAGTGCACCCATACCCAGCATCATAATGTCGATATTCTATCCGATCTTTATCCCCATATGGGTGTTGATGTTCTTCAGCATGCGATGGTACTACAAGAAACGGTTTGACCTCATCTATCCAAAGTTGATAGGATAGATGATGGGTTGCATTTTACGGGGGTGGGTTAATTTCTAAAATGGGATTTAGTTGAGGAGGTGCCACATGAAAAAACTAAGGCGTTATGGGATTATAATGATAGCTATGGTTCCGCTTCTTTTATTTATACATGGGCAGATACAGTTGCAGACTACACGGTATAACCTACAGAAGTTAAGTGAATTCACGTATATACTGCGGTTGGTGGAATCGAACTGGGTACAGGAGGTGAATCTCGATACACTTGTTGATTTTGCGATACAGGGGATGTTGAAATCACTTGATCCACACTCGGCATACCTTACACCTGAAGGTACGGAGGAGCTCACCATCCAGAGTAAAGGTAAATATGGGGGGTTGGGTATACAGATAGGTATAAGAGATGGATGGCTTACGGTGATTGCACCTATTGAGGGTACGCCTGCATATCGTGCTGGTATAAGGGCGGGCGACCGTATCATCAAAATAGAGGGTGTATCAACGAAAGGCATAACCCTACAGGAGGCAGTTAAGAAGCTACGTGGTAAACCCGGTACAAAGGTGACAATTACAATCGAACGTCCGGGCATGGAGGAGCCGTTTGACCTCACCATCACACGTGCGATTATAGAGATAAAGAGTGTGCCATACTATGGGGTGTTGGAAGATGATATAGGGTATATAAGGTTGGCACATTTTGACGGTGGTGCTGCAGATGAGGTACGTAAGGCAGTTGATGACCTACGTAGCAAGGGAGTACGTAAGTTTATACTCGATTTACGTAGTAACCCAGGTGGCTTACTTAAGGAGGCAGTCGATGTCGCAGATATATTTATTGGCAAGGATAGCTTGGTGGTAGCGGTACGTGGACGTAATCCATCCATAAATCGTGACTACAAGGCGAAACAACCGGGGTCACCACCATGGCCGGTGGTTGTGCTGGTGGATCGTGGTAGTGCATCTGCATCGGAGATTGTGAGTGGTGCGATACAGGATTGGGAACGTGGTGTCATATTGGGTGATACAACGTTCGGTAAGGGTTCGGTACAGCATATCTTTAGGGTGACTGGGGATAGGGTGTTGAAACTCACCACTGCACTGTATTATACGCCGAGCGGTAGATGTATACATCGAACTGATACACTACGATACCTGTTACGTGTACCTACAGCTAAGGATACATTCTATACGTTAGGTAAACGGCATCGTCCACAGGTGGGTGGTGGTGGCATCATACCCGATATCGTGCATGATACACGATACGTGTCACCGATAGTGAATAGAATTATGCGTAAAGGGTTATTCTTGACGTTTGGTGCCCGCTATGCAAGTGAGCACGCTGACCTTAAGCGGGGCTTCGATATATCGGATGACGTGTTGGAGGAGTTCAAATCTGAGTTACGTGCACATGATGTGGAGTTCGCAGATAGTGAGTTTGTTGCACATAAAGATGAGATAAAGTTGCGTTTGAAGATGGCGATCGCCGAAACGAAATGGGGTAACGCCGGTCGTTATGAGGTGTGGTTGAAGGCAGATCCGTGGGTTAATGAGGCGGTTGAAATCCTGAAAGCGAGCGAAACGTTGGATGACTTATTCGAACAAGCAAGTAGGTATTGATGGGAAGCCAAATACTTTCGAAGGAAGATATAAACCGGTTATTGGATGAGATTGCATGTAAAGTGGTGAAACACCATCAGAATGAGGATACAATCTATGTGATAGGTATATATACACGTGGTTATCCATTAGCTAAGAGGTTAGCACAGAGGTTAAAAGCGTTGGGTAAATCGGTTAAGATAGGGTCGCTTGATATCACGTTTTATAGGGATGATCTGACAATGATAGATAAGAAGCCGGTTATTAAGGCGTCAAAAATATCGCCAGAGATCGATGATAAGGTGGTGCTGTTGGTGGATGATGTGATATTCACCGGCCGTACGGTGCGTGCGGCATTATGTGAGATAATGGATTATGGGAGGCCCAAACGTATTGAGCTGGCGGTGCTTATCGATCGTGGTGGTCGTGAGGTACCGATAGAAGCCACGTATGTGGGTAAAAAAGTGGAGATCGGTAGAGACTATATCGTGGATGTGAAGCTTACTGAGGTGGATGGTACCGACGGGGTATGGATATTCAAGCGTAGCTGATGCCAAAGGTACATCTGGGTACATCTGGTTGGTATTATGAACATTGGAGGGGTATTTTCTATCCTGAGGATTTACCCAAAGGTGAGTGGTTACTTCATTATCTGAAATACTTCAATACGGTTGAAATAAATGCATCTTTTTATAGGTTTCCGTTTCCTAACATGTTGAAGGCGTGGGTGAAGAAGACACCTGAGGGGTTCATATTTGCGGTAAAAGCTAACCGCAGGATAACGCATGAGCAACCCATTGCACGTGAGGATCTACTACGTGCATTTTACGATCGTATAGCGTTGTTGGGTGACCGCAAAGGCCCGATATTGTTTCAGTTACCGCCATCACTTAAGAAGGATATTAAGCTGCTGGAGGAGTTTCTGGGTAAGCTGGATCCGGATGAAGAGAATGTGATCGAGTTTCGTCACCCATCGTGGTTCGATAAAGATACATATAAGGTGTTGCGTGATTATGAAGTTGGGTACTGCATAGTGTCGGCACCTGGAATACCGATGGATGTGGAGGTAACTGCTGAGTTTGCGTATATAAGGTGGCACGGTACTGTTAACTGGTACGCATCAGAATACTCGATGGCTGAGCTGAGGTATTGGGCGGATATCATCAAGGATATAGCTAAGGAGTACAAAGTTTATGGGTATTTCAATAACGATTTCTATGGGTATGCGGTTAAAAACTGTATGGAGCTGAAGGAGCTGTTGCGTGAAGCTGGTATCGACGTATCTTAAAGTATGGCAAGAATACTGGTGACAAGCGCGTTACCGTATGCGAATGGGAGGTTGCATTTCGGGCATCTTGCGGGTGCGTACTTGCCGGCTGATATTTACACGAGGTTCAAGAAGCTACAGGGTGAGGATGTTATCCACATATGTGGGACGGACGAACATGGTGCGCCGATCACGTTTGCAGCCAAGAAGGAGGGTGTATCACCCAAACAGTTGGTAGATAAATACTATCGTATAATCTATGATAGCTTTGAGCGGTTTGGGATAGAGTTTGATAACTTTTCGCGTACATCGTTACCACTACATCATAGGGTGTCGAGGGAGTTCTTTCTGAACCTATATCAAAAGGGTTATATCTTCGATAAGGAGACCGACCAATACTATTGTGAAACTGACAAGTTGTTCCTACCCGATCGTTATATAGAGGGTACGTGCCCGTACTGTGGGTACGAAGCGGCACGTGGTGACCAATGTGAGGAATGTGGTAGATGGTTAGAGCCTGCGATGCTATTAAACCCACACTGTACGTTATGTGGTGGCACACCAGTGAAACGTAAGACAAAACATTGGTATTTCGATCTACCGAAGTTCGAACATAAGTTGGTGGAATGGCTTCAAAGTAAGGAGGATTGGAAGCCCAACGTGCGTGAGTTCGCACTTGGTTGGATACGTGAGGGGCTTGTACCGCGGCCGATAACGAGGGACCTGGATTGGGGTGTGACGGTGCCATTGGATGAAGCCAAAGGCAAGGTACTGTATGTGTGGTTTGATGCCCCCATAGGTTATGTATCAAGTACTATGGAGTGGGCGCTCAAACAGGGTAAGCATGAGTTATGGAAAGATTACTGGTTGGATCCGCAAACTAAGCTTATACATTTCATCGGTAAAGATAACATTGTGTTCCACGCAATAATATGGCCTGCAATACTTATGGGGCATGGTGGATTTGTGTTACCTGATAATATACCGGCGAACGAGTATCTGCTGTTGGGTAAGGGTAAGTTCTCCACCAGCCGCGGTACAGCGTTGTGGTTGGATGAGTATCTGGATAAGTATCCTGCGGATCCATTACGTTATACGTTGGCGATCAACCTACCCGAGACGGGTGATACTGAATTTACGTGGAAGCTATTTATTGAACGTAACAACGAGCTGGCAGATGTGTTGGGTAACTTCGTACATCGTACGTTGATGTTTGTACATAGGTATATGGGTGGTAAAGTGAGCACACCGGTTGATATGACGGCGGAGGATTTAACGCTATTGCGTAAGGTTGAGGCTACACGTGATGAGGTGGCCAACGCCATAGATAGGTTTCAACTCAAGAAGGGGATAAAACTCATAATGGAGTTGGTACGTGAAGGTAACCGCTACTTTGACTATCAGAAACCATGGGTGCTACGTAAGGAGGATATGGGACGTGCCAAAGCTGTTATGGGGGTATGTACGACATTGATTGCTAACCTATCGGTGTTGGTTGCACCTTATCTACCGTTTACGGGCGAAAGGATCAAAAATATGCTCAACCTACCGGAATACAGATGGGATGATATTGGCAGGATAAAGGTTGATACCAGCGTGGGTGAGGTGCAACCCCTGTTTCAGAAGTTAAAACCGGAAGATATACCGTAATCTGGCGATAGCACAACGGGTGGATGAGATTGTGTGACCACTATTATTTTTACGAATCGGATGGCTGGGGTAGTAATTCAATACTGATAGCGGGTGAACCGCTTACGCTTGTGGATACCGGTACGTGGGGGTTGGAGCAGCTTGAAGCTATGTTACGTGAGGATGGGTTTAAGCTCAAAGATATAGGGCTTATTGTGCATACACACTGTCATCCGGATCATGTGGGTATGGATGCAGAGATCAAGAAGTTGGCAGGTGCAAAGATATTGATACATAAGAAAGAAGCAGCTCTACTTAAAGTGAATACAATGCTGTCGGTGTTGCCATTCATGCCGAAGAGGTTTAAGGTCGATGGTTACCTTGGTGATAGGCTTGAGTTGGGTGATGTAACACTTGAAGTGATACATACGCCTGGACATACACCCGGTAGTGTATGTTTCTACGATCGGCAGCGTAAGCTGTTAATAAGTGGTGACACATTATTCCCAAATGGTGTGGGTAGATGTGACTTACCGGGTGGTAACTATCGGAGGTTGATGGAATCACTGAAAAAGCTCATCACACTGGATATCGAATATCTGCTACCAGGGCATATGGGATGCTTAACTTCAAAGCATGCGGTGGAGGATAGCCTACAGGTGGTACGTGAGCTGATAGAAGCTGAGTTGGGTTGATTCACGACTTGGGTTTGACTTTCAAACTACGTAGGCGGTTGAGTGCAGCTGCTATCTCGAAGCGTCTCACGTAGGCGAGGTTGTGTGGCTTAATATGTGGGCCAGGTGCAAGTATATCAAACCCCTTGGTTTTGAGGTCGTGTTCAACTTTATGCATGATCTCGCTTATTGTACGTTTACCGTCTACGTAGGTTTTTGCTGCATAGTATATCGCGTATGCGATGGTACGGGTTTGGCTCGTATCTACGAGCTGTTCCACACATGATAGGTCGATCGTTTGGCGACCAAACACTATCTGGTGTTTGCCTTTTGCTTCCATACGTAGTTTGTTACCTTTACGTGGATCTATGCCTTCACGTAACGGTATACGTTGACGGATGGGGTTGAGTGGTGGTGCCTCTTCGCGGTTACGACCGGCATCTATCATCTGAGCTATTTGTTTGGCGGTATGGGTTACATCTTTTGGTAAGTAGCTATCCATCATTATCACTGTATCGGCGACATCGAAGTAGTCACCGGAGCCACCCATCACCAGTATTGTTGATACACCAAGCTTATCGTAGAGTTCACGTACGCGGTCGATGAATGGTGTGATGGGTTCCTTGGATTTATGTACTAATCGTTGCATGCGGGCATCACGTATCATGAAATTGGTGGCTGAGGTATCTTCATCCACCAGCAACAACTTAGCACCTAATTCAAGTGCCTCGATGATGTTGGCTGCTTGTGAAGTCGATCCCGATGCATTGTCTGTGGAGAAACATGTTGTATCGCTACCGGTTGGTAAGTTATGTATGAACCCACTTATATCTACACAGTGTATGGCTCTACCATCTTCTGCACGTATTTTGACAGTATCTTCGATGGTTATCACCCATTCCCTGCCATCACCAGGTACGTGGTTGTAGATACCACGTTCGATAGCTCGCAGTAAGGTGGACTTACCATGGTAACCGCCACCTACGATGAGGGTGACACCTTTGGGTATACCCATACCACGTAGCTTACCGTGGTTGGGTGTATTGAGCTCCAGTTCTAACGAGTGTGGTGCCTTGAATACCACGGCACGGTCGGGTGACATGGGTAGCTCCGATACGCCACTCCTACGTGGTAGTATTGCACCGTTGCCTATGAATGCAACCAGGCCCAACTCTGGTAGCTTATCCCTTATGTAGCTGGCATCCTCGTAGAGGGTGACGAACTCATGTAGCTCGTCTGTGGGTAGGTTTTTGTACAAACATGAGTGTTCGATTACTTGGGGTAGCTCGTTAAAAAACATATCCTCTGCTATGCGTGCGAGTATCGTCCTACCACGTGCGGGTAGGCCCATGACAAACCTAACCTCAAGCTTATCACCTACAATCTGTACGCAGCTACGATCGAGTATCTCCTGGCCACCGGCATCTATTGCGAATACGCCACTGTTGCCTGAACCACGTAACCCTTTGGTGTAGCGGGTGAGCGACTTGCGGAATGTACGTGCTATGTAATCACGTAGTGCTATAGCACGTGGTTTGCTGGAATACAATGAACTCGGTATACCGGTGTGGGTG
>Ga0209410_1000035_pt1 | contig 49430 bp, 46 predicted proteins | sample Mar14436cmmetaG_FD_184135 | JGI IMG/M metagenome (GOLD analysis project Ga0209410, IMG submission 184135) | Marine hydrothermal vent microbial communities from Guaymas Basin, Gulf of California to study Microbial Dark Matter (Phase II) - Marker... ... | reverse complement strand
CTTCTCTTCTTCAACTTGTGTTTTCGCATCTTCTGCCTTTTTCTCTTTCTCCCACACGGCATATTCTCTATTTAGAAATTCAGAAATATAAATGTCTGTAGTTTTTGCTTTTCTCTACCAAAAATCTGTGGATCAACCCATATAGAAGGGAATAAAGTCCTCCCGTCTCTTACCAATCCTTAGCAATTCCTCGAGAGATATCCCATGCAGCATCAATCTCTTTAACTGTAATTGAAAGATCTGAGCGGAATAGTAGGCATCAACCAGTGCGGAGTGTCTATAGAAGTCATCTAAGCGGTAGATCCTTATAAGTTCATCGAATGTATTTATGTTTCTACCTGCAGTCTTTCTCCTTATATATCTCTCTATCTGCAATATATCAATCCGCCTTGGATCAAATTTCAAATCTTGATTTGAAAAATATTTCTTCAGAATACTAACATCAAACTCGATATCACAACCGACCACAATACCATTCTCAAGTTTTTTGAATATTATCTCCGAAACCTCCTCAAATCTTGGAGCGCTTTCTATCGTTTTTATATCTATTCCATGAATCTTAATTGATTTGGCATTTATGCGCTTAGATTTTATGAAGGTTGAATAACAATCCCTTATCAAAATCCTCGTTCCAAGCATCGGTACTATGGCAATCGATAATATCTCCGCATTTTTATCTAGAGATGTTGTTTCTATGTCCAGAGCATTAAACCTGATTTTGGATAGCATATCTGTCCCCAATAAATCTTTTAAAATCTAATAAAATCTTTCTCGCCTCCTTTAATAACATTTCATCAATTATTCCAATTTTATTTTCAAATTTCCTTCTCATTTCTATATCTGTTATAACACGATACGATTCCAAGATATCCTCAACGGTGCGGATCTTCTCCACTAAAAATTTACATCTCTCTTCGGTATTCTTGATGTCCAACATTTTAAATTCTAATGAAAGTGCCCTTATACCATTTACTATTGATAAATAGTCATCATTTACTGATATACAATTCCTTGCCGAGAGTAGTATCCCCTCCTTTATTCTTTTTGATAGAGTATTTAAAAATTTGTCATAAAATTCCCTTTTTCCATAAAGAAGGCGACCATCATAAAACTCTGGAAGATGCGCGACATTTAAATTCTCAATAAATTCATCGACATCATCAACATGAATTTTCTCTAAATATCTAATTTCAAATCCAATATTTCTCAATTTATTTTCAACAATTTCAATAAACTCATCTGCATTCTTATTATAGATGACAACGGAGTGCACCTCTGGGAATATCAGTTCCTTCCTCCCGGCCGCGCCCAACTTTATCCACGCAAACTCGGGAATTTTTTTATCCTTTATTAATTTTTCTATAATTAGGTCATACATGCCAGACGATATTCTGGATACCTCCGAGAATGGCACCTTTGATGCCATGTCCTCTATACACTCCAATATTTTATTCATCATCTCCGGCAATCTCTTCTCTTCAAGGGATATTATGCTCCTCGATAATGATAGGAGTGATGAAAATGATTCCAATCTTAGCAGAATGTCCCTGCTTGAGATAATGCCCTTAATCTTATTATCATCCATCACAACAAGATGGTTTATTCCATTCGAAACCATGAGAAGATAGGCTTCCATAACTGTTCCATCCTCATTTATGCTTATCACCGGTGTGGACATATGCCTTCCTATTTCATCATCTAAGGGTACTTTCAAATGTATCAATCTCGGCAAATCTCTTTGAGTAAATATGCCTATCGGTTTTTTATCATCGACTACAATAACTGAGCCAACATTATTATCGTTCATCAGTCCAGCAACATCTCTTATGCTGGCATTCTTAGAACAAACAACTGGTCTTTTTGAAACGAGTTCGATAACTGAAGTTGCATATAGATGTTCATAGGTTCTCGAGACCCTTGACAATTTTAATATGGAGGAAAGTCTCTTCGTTAAAATCTTAACAAAGAAATCGGAAAATTTTCGATTTGAATTGAAAACCCTGATGAAGTTTTCCTTTCTTATGAGATAGCAGACACAATCCGCATCCGCAATTGCTGTGCGTTTTGGCGGATTCGAGGAGAGAACCGATGCAATACCAAATATCTCCCCCTCTTTGAGGGTTTCTCTATATTCAGAGTCTTCATCTATCAGCAAAATCCTACCACATTTTATTATGTATAGGTATTTAAGAGGAGTGCCGTCCTTCCTAAAAATGGTCTCCCCCTTGCCAAATATCTCAGATTCCAATCCATTCAATATGATTTTCAATTCCGATTTACTCAAAAAAGAAAATGGTTCGATTTTTTCGAGATACGCGGCGGGAGGAAACATTTTAAAAAATATAAAAATAAAAAAGAAGAGAAAGTGGGAAAAATTCGAAAACTTTAGTCCTCTGTAATGGTCTTTGCTGCCGCTTCATCTATTGGCACAATCTCTTCCTTCGGCATCGTAGATAACTCAGCCTTCCATGCCATTGCCCACATCATAAACACACCGAGTATCCACCATATGAATATCCAGACCCACTGTGCGGGCACACCAAACCAGTAACCATTCGCAAATATTGGTGCCCCTACGAATGTCATTATCCACCAGAATGGCGCAAAGAACTTTACAAATGTTCTCCACTTCTTAGCACTTTCGCTTGGATAATCGACCTTTGCAAAGTAGTCATGTATCTCGTTCCTCATCCTCCTCTCTTCCTTAGTTTGTTTTGTGAATGCACTCACCACAACTGTTGTAATTAAATTCGCTAGTATACCCCATCCACAACAGTGTATCGACAGGGGATACTTGTAATGCGCTAAGAATTCGTTGATCGCTGGAAATATGTCTCCAAGTAGTGGCACGCCTCCGTATGTTAGTGTTACTGCAATTATTCCGGCATAAACACCTGCCGTGATTCCCTTCCCAGTAAATGTGTTTCTTAGATAAGCCATCGCAAATAGTGCAATGAATAACTGGAACGCATATGAAGTAGCCAGACCACCCAACATAACCATTAAATCTGGTCTAAAGTACGACACTGAGAATGCAAGTGCCACCACAACCAGGGATAATCCCCTTGCTATCCATATCTCTGTAGACTCCTTTATTTCCCTCTTCTTTCTGAGATATGGTGTTACTACTTCCCTTGAGAATATCGCCGCAAAACTGCTTATGTATGGTGCACCGGTTGATTGCATTGCAGCCAAACCACCAACCGCCACCAATACCATTAGAGGCAATGGTAGGAAATCCAGCATCAATCTTGGAACCAATGCATCACTGGACTTACCTTTACCACCGGCACCGATTATCAAATGCTCTAATCCTGCTTTTGAATACGCTTCATTCCCAATTATATCCCTCAATTCTAAACCCGTCATTCCCTGGATTGTACTGAAAATCACCAATATAAAACCAACTATTAGTGATGAACCAACAACCTGTTGCCACGGCATTCCCTTTGGGTCTCTATTACTGAAACCCCACATTGTAAATGCTGGAGAACACTGAATTCCCGCCAGCGCGAACATATAGGTCAGCATCATTAGACCAGTCCACATTGGCAAGCCAGTCGCCGGGTCTTTCCAGTTTGTGTTCAAAACCATAACTCCATGCCCCTGGGTGTAATATGGATCAAGATTTCTTAATCCATCTAGGAATGCATCTATTCCTCCGATAGCATTTATCGCTCCGATACCGATCACCGTTATACCTATCACTAAGAGGAAAAACTGTAATGCATCAACCCATGCAACTGATCTCAAACCACCCATTGATACATAAAACACCAAGACCAACGATAAGGCAACTGCACCACCAAAGTATGGGATAAATCCATCGGTCAATATGCAGAATAGCAAACCTGAAGCCATTAATTGGACTGCCAAATAGAAGATACTGTAGAGAGCTGCGATTAATATAACTGCAAACCCCAGTGCCTTCGAGTCAAATACTCGTCTGTACATCTCTGGAGGTGTTATAAAGCCGTATCTTCTTCCCAGGATCCACTGTCTCTTCAGGAATAATACACCGGTAAATGGTATCGTTATTGCATAAAGTCCTGCAAATGCGTATGCCAATCCCGCACTATATATCGTTCCTGGGTGTCCCACATATGTCCATCCACTGAAAGATGTCGCTGTAGCTGCTAATATAAATAACCAGATTGGTAGTGTCCTACCAGCAATATAATAACCAGCAGCACTCTTCGCCTTTAGATAACCCTTAATACCCCAATAGATACAGTACGTCCAGTAGAGTCCAATCCCCAATAATATCCAAAAGGTAGTATCTTTCATATCACCACCTCCTTATTTTTACAAATTTACATAATTTATCATTTTAATTTATCATTATTTATCATTACAAATAATTTTATCTAATATTACTTCTAAAGTATAAAAATGGTTTAAAATGAAAGGAACAAAAATTCGACAGAAGTCGTTAATATGGAAACTTCCGGTAAGTCTGTATGTAAGATTACTGATAGATATTTCAATGTTGGCTGTTGTTCTGATGACAACATATATGAGCATAATTAACAATCAACTTGGGTTTCTTATAATTCCAATAATTGTTCTGCTTAGTTATGTAATTTTTATGTATAAGGGATTCTACGATATGAGGGTTGAATTTGAAAAAGAAGGTATCGTCCTCGTGTTCTTCCCGTTTGTTAGATTATTAATTCCTTATAAAAAAATAAAATCTGCACAAGTTACAAAAAGAAAATGGAACGACTATCTTACCGGTTATGGATGCAAGATTAATAAGATAAATGATCACATTGATATACTGTTCAGGAGTAGAATGAGTGGAAACGTTGTCGTATTGGAAATTAAGAATTATAAGAGAATTCGGCGTGTAGAGATAACCATAGATTTGGCAGATGAATTTATAAATGAATTAGAAAACAGGTTGAAAAAGAGGAGAAGATAGGTTGTAATGATCGATTGTATATTGGTGCTTGATTTTGGTGGGCAGTATTGCCATCTAATTGCGAGGAAGATCAGAGAGTTGGGTGTTTATTCTGAGATAGTGCATCCGGAGATCACAGTTAATGAAATAGAGGAGTATAAAAAGAGATATGATGTCAAGGGAATCATAATCTCAGGAGGGCCGAGAAGTGTTTATAGAGATGATTTAAAATTTGATAGAAATATATTAAATCTTGGAATTCCGATTCTTGGAATTTGCTATGGTCATCAATTGTTGGCATATATCTCAGGAGGGAAGGTTGGTCCAGGGAAGAGGAAGGAATTCGGAATAACCAGGGCATATATTGACAAGCCAGAAAAAATTTTAAGGGGTCTGAACAAGGAAGAGGAGGTTTGGATGAGCCATTCTGATATAGTTGTGGAACTTCCTCAAGAGTATGAGATTTTGGCACACACAAAAAATACGGAGATTGCAGCCTTCATGCATAAAGAAGGGAAAATTTATGGCGTGCAATGGCATCCCGAGGTGATACACACAAAGAATGGCAAGAAGATATTTGAAAATTTTATCTTTGAGATTTGTAATTGCAAACAAAATTGGAGGATAAAGGACTTTATAGAGGAGACCGTGAGGGAACTCAGAAATGGAATTGGCGGTGAGAAAGCAATAATAGCGCTGAGTGGTGGTGTGGATTCGAGTACAGCCGCAATTCTCACTTACAAGGCTATAGGTAAGAATTTATATGCAATATTTGTCGATACGGGCTTAATGAGGAAGAATGAGCCGGAATTGATAAGGAAGATATTTACGGAGAAATTTGATATAAATTTTATTTTCGTCGATGCGAGGGATGAATTTTTTAGGGCATTAAGGGGGATTAAAGACCCGGAAGAAAAGAGGAGGATCATAGGGGAGAAATTTATAAGGATATTCGAGAGGGAAGCCAAAAGAATTAAAGCCAAGTTTCTCGTTCAAGGGACGATATATCCAGACAGAATCGAATCCGGAATCAGAATTGCGGATAAAATTAAAAGTCATCATAATGTTGGCGGTTTGCCACATGACCTAAAACTTGATTTGGTCGAGCCGTTGCAGGATTTATATAAAGATGAGGTCAGAGAGGTTGCAAAGAAACTCGGTTTGCCAGATGAAATTGTTTACAGACATCCATTCCCTGGCCCGGGACTGGCGATAAGAATAGTTGGGGAGGTAACCCCAGAATCTGTTGAGATTGTGAGGGAAGCAAATGCGATCGTCGAGGAGGAGATAAAGAGGGCAAATCTTTACATGGATGTATGGCAGTGCTTTGCTGTCCTTTTACCGGTGAGGTCTGTCGGAGTCCAGGGGGATGTGAGAACATACAAGAGAACTATTGCTATAAGAATAGTCCAGAGTCAAGATGGCATGACCGCAAATTTTGCGAGAATTCCCTATGATGTTTTAGAGAGAATTTCGACAAGAATAACAAACGAAATTTCTCAGGTAAACAGGGTTGTCTATGACATAACTCACAAACCACCTGCAACAATAGAGTGGGAGTAAGTATGTATTAAATCGTCCTTTTACAATCGGCTCGATATCCCGCATTCATTATCTTGTCACAGAACGATTCATCTCTTTTGGCCAATGCATAGCAATAGTTTCTCTGGTCTAAATCCACTATTTCATTACATAGTGATGTGTTTCCACTCGCTTTGGCAAGTTCTGTATAGCATCTATTACTTCTACTCTCTCCATGGATTTTTCTGCATATTGAGAAGTCTTTAGTCTTCATAGCGACATAGTAATAACAGAGGTCCTTAATGCTCATGTCTTGGATTTTATCACAGATTGATGAGTCCCCTTTCTTTTCTGCGAGATCCATATAGCAGCGGTCCTTATCCTCTTGATTCTCTATTAAATCACAATTTGAAAAGTCTTTTTTTACAATGATGGCGCCACTTTTGATAGTTGTGGTTGATTTTGTTTTGACATTAAAATACGAATAACATTTATCTCTTGTTTTTTGATCATCTATCAAATCACATATAGATGAATTGTTCCTTGCTCTGGCAACATCTCGATAGCACCAATTTTTAAAAAGTTGGCTCTGAATTTTGCCGCATATATATGGGTCTTTTTTGTTTACAGCAATCTTCCTATAACATGGATCATCATAACAGAGCGAGAGGTCCCCCTTAGCTATTGCCACACCAGAGTAACATGCCTCTTGTAGACTCTTATCCACTATTCCTTCACATATCGAGGGGTCTCCCACAACCTCACCAACGGCAGAATAACACTTCTTCTTTAGATCAAATTTATTTATTTTATCGCAGAGCGAGATATCCTTGTTCGATTTTGCGCTGTTGTATAGATTTAAATCATTGGATATATTCCCACCAATACAGCCACATAAGACTATAGATAAAATCATTACTGGTAAATATTTTTCCATAAAATAATATTTACACAAAAGAATAAAAACATTTACCTCCACACGGCTTTGGGACATAATTGACGCATGTTGCCTGTTTTGTTTTTCGACATGCTGCGGATCATTTTGAGATTACAGATAAAATCGATATCATTAGACTCTATTATGGAATCGATAGCGTGGGAGATATTGTCACAAAGCCCTGCACACCGAAAAGTACAAATGGAGCCATGTATGGATATCCCTCAGTTAATTCTACCGGGTCTACCATAAATTTTATTTTATAAATTGGAATGTTTAAAGATGTTATAAATTGGATACTAAGATGTATAGAGGTAAAAAAATAGCCGTGACGGTTCCGGCATATAATGAAGAAAATCTTGTAAGTAAAGTGATAGGAGGAATACCAGATTAGATGTTATCATAGCAGTTGATGATGGAAGTACTTCCCTACCGTCATTGATACAAAGAACATATTCAATGAATATCAATTAGAAGGAATCGTTTACCATGGCCTCGGAAAACCTCAAAAATAAAAAGAAATTAATTGTTATGATACCTGCATATAACGAAGAAAAAACCATAGGTCAAGTTATAAAAAATATCCCAAAAATTAAGGGAATCGAAGTCGAAACCTTACTCGTTGACGATGGTTCAACAGACAATACAATTAAAGAGGCAAAAAAGGCAGGAGTAACTTACATACTGAAACTTCCCGAAAATAGAGGTCTTGGTGTAGCATTTAAAAAGGGTCTTGAAAAGGCTATTGAACTTAACGCTGATTATATAGTGAATATTGATGCAGACACACAATTCAATCCAAAAGATATACCAAAACTTCTTAAACCAATATTAAAAAATGAGGCAGATGTTGTTATTTGTACCCGATTTAAAGACAAAGACAATCTTAAGGACATGTCTCTCATAAAAAATATAGGAAATAGAATCTTTACGACATTAATTAATTTTTTAACAAATAGCAATTTTACAGATACTCAATGTGGTTTTAGAGCATATACAAGAGACGTAGCAATGAGAATGAATTTATTCTCGAGATTCTCATATACCCAAGAATCTATTATAGATCTCACATTCAAGAATTACAGAATAAGGGAAGTTTCATGTAAGGTAAAAGCAAAGAGAGAGGGCAAATCTAGGCTCGTGTCAAGTATACCAATGTATACAATAAAATCCATAATAATATTGGTAAGAACTATTCGTGACCAAAAACCATTGTTATTTTTTGGTGTTATAGGAGTAACAATAACTTTAATTGGCTTTATTTTGGGATTATATATGGTCATAAATAGGCTTCTGGGTGGTGTAACTACCTACGAACCATTAATTGCTATAACTGTATTACTCCTTACAATTGGATTCCTTTTGATCATACTTGCATTGATCTCAGATATGTTAGGTAGACAAAGAAGGCTTATTGAGGAACAGAACTATTTGCTTAAAAGGATGGTTTATGATAGAGAAAGCAAATAGATTTTAATAGGTACTATGATAATATTGGGGATACATGAGGGACATGATGCAGGAGCGGCAATAGTTAAAGATGGTGAGATACTTTCTGCAGTAAATGAGGAAAGATTAGTAAGAAAGAAGTTATTCATGGGCGTTCCAAGGAATTCTATAATAGAATGTATGAGAATAGCAAAATTATCCCCCGATAAAATAGATAAGGTCGCAATTGCGGGGATATTGGGCACTATGGCTCCCCCGGGATGGGAGAATATTTCTTTTAAAAAGAAGATATATCAATTCATTTGCAATTATACTCCGTTTCCAAAAACACACTTCTTCATAAATTTACAAAGGGCTTTATTCAGATCTTTTAGAAACAAGTCGGTTGAAAAATATATAAGATCTATTGGAATAGATGCTCCTATAGAATATGTAGATCACCATAAATGTCATGCTGCAAGTACTTATTATACCTCTGGTAAAGAAGAGTGTTTAATAATAACCTCAGATGGCTCAGGAGACGGTGTAAGTTCTTCCGTATATATTGGAAAAGATAATGAGTTAAGACTTTTGAAAGAATTCCCAACATTTCATTCAATTGCATATTATTATGGATATATAACCCAAATTGCGGGTTTTAAGATGTTTAGACATGAGGGTAAGATAATGGGTCTAGCAGCATATGGAAATCCTCAAAAGGTTTATAAGATTTTTGAAAAATGCTTCAGTTTCAAAGATGGAAGACCAGTAAATAATTTAGGAGTTATAGGAGAAACTGCGATAAATTTCCTGAAAAGATCATTAAGGAATGTTTCGATGGAGGATTACTCTGCAGCATTACAAAAAAGGACAGAAGATGTAATAAGCAAATACATTGATTACTATGTTAAAGAAAAAAAAATATACGATGTCGCCGTAGCGGGTGGATTATTTGCAAATGTTAAAGTCAATCAAAGAGTTCTTGAACTTCCAGCTGTTAATTCGTTATTTATACACCCACATATGGGTGATGGTGGCATTGCTGTCGGTGCTGCTCTTGCAGTGAGTGCTGCTGAAATGGCAAACGAAGGCAACGGCTTAAAACCATATAAACTAAAAAATGTTTATTTCGGCCCTTCTTATTCAAATGATGAAATATTGGAGGCGATAGAGAATAACAAGCTAAAGGGTGAGTATATTAGAGATATCGAGAGGTATGTCGCTGAAAAATTGGAGGATGGAAAAGTGGTGGGGTACTTTGATGGACGAATGGAATACGGTCCAAGAGCTTTGGGTAATAGATCAATCTTTGCAGATCCGACAGATACATCTATAAATAAGTGGTTAAATAAAAGACTAAGAAGGACGGAGTTTATGCCCTTCGCTCCATCGATATTAGATACTGCTGCTCCAGATTACTATGAAAATTATATATCTGGTAGATATCCTGCCCAATTTATGACAATAACGTTCAATACAACAAAGGAAGCTCAAAAAGCAAGGGCAGTAATTCATGTTGACAATACAACAAGACCACACGTCGTGTCAAAACAAAGCAATCCAAGATATTATAAGATATTAGAAAATTATAGAGAATTAACTGGATTACCATTATTTGTAAATACAAGTTTTAACATACATGAAGAACCAATAGTCTGTTCACCAGATAGTGCGATAAAGTCGTACCTTAATGGTATAGTAGATGTATTAGTAATGGGAAACTGGGTTTTGGAGAGATGAAAATATGCATGCTAACCACATCATTCCCAAGATTCAAGGGTGATTATGCTGGGAATTTTATTTATGAATTAGCAAAGAATTTGGTTAGAAGGGGGGTTGAGGTTAGTGTTGTTGCTCCACACCATCATGAAACAAAAGGTTATGAGATGATGGATGGAATTAAGGTTCATAGATTTCAGTATTTTTATCCAAAAAAATTTCAGAGGATTGCATATGATGGAGGGATTCCATCAAAATTAAAAGGAAGTTTGGTTGCTAAGTTGCAACTTCCCTTTTTCCTTATATCGTTTTTTATTAAGAGTCTAGATGTAGCTAGGAGTTGTGATATAATCCATGGATTTTGGGCGATTCCCGGGGGAGTGATCTCAGGTATAATATCACAATTATTAAATAAACCAAATGTAATAACAATGTATGGAAGCGGCATGCGAATTGGTGCGAGATATCAGCTACTAAGTAAGATTATAATTTATTTCCTCAATTCGGCAGATTATGTAACATCCGATATGGAGGAAATGTTTAATATTGCCAAAGAGTTCGGCTTCGATAACAAAAATTCTGAGATAATTATAACTGGTGTAGATACTGACATCTTTAAACCATCTAATAACTCTGAAAATAAAGAAAGGAAAATCGTCTTAATGGTCGGTAGTTTCAGAAAGATTAAGGGCCATGATTTCGTTGTGAGATGTATACCAAGAGTATTAAAAGAATGTCCAAATACCCAATTCATATTTACAAGTGATGGTCCCCAATTAGAAGATATAAAGAAAAGGGTTGAGAAGTTAAATGTTTCAGAAAATGTAGTTTTCACAGGCATAATCCCAAGGGATGAACTAATTCGGTTGTATAAAAAAGCCGATGTATTTTTGCTCGCTTCTCCACATCAGAACGCCTCTGACACGAGTTTATACGAAGCATTTTCCGCTGGGAAGGCAGTTGTTGCAACCGATGTTGGAGAAATTCGAAATGTTGCAGCGGATGGTGAAAATATCCTTCTAGCCCCTTATGGGGATATTGAAGCCTACTCTAATCAAATCGTTCGTATTCTTAAGGATGACCATTTGAAAGAAAAACTTGGATTAAATGCAAGAAAACTCGTTTTGAAAAAATATTCCATAGATGCGGCAGTAAATTCCTATTTAACGATTTATAGGAAATTATTAAGTAAATGGCATTGTAAAAAAAATGAACCTTAGGGATAAAAATATCCTCGTTACTGGTGCTGGGGGTTTCATAGGTAGCCATCTCGCTAAAAGATTGGTAGAACTCAACAATAATGTAAAATGCTTCATTAGATATAATTCAAGGAATGATTGGGGCTTTATAGAGTTTCTGCCTAAGGAGATAAGGGATAATATGGAGATAATCCCAAGTGATTTAAGAGATTCCGACGCAGTAAGAGATGCGACAGAAGATGTTGATGTTGTGTTTCATTTAGGTTCATTAATATCAATACCCTACTCATATCTATATCCTCGAAATTCAATAGAAACCAATGTTATTGGAACGTTAAATGTGTTGGTCGCTTCAAAGGAAAATTATGTTGAGAGGATTATTCATACATCGACAAGTGAGGTGTATGGAACTGCCCAATACGTTCCGATTGATGAGAGACATCCACTTCAGGCTCAGTCACCATATTCAGCTAGTAAAATCGCTGCAGATAAGATAGCGGAGAGTTTTTATAGATCCTATAATTTGCCCATAGCAATTATAAGACCGTTCAATACATATGGACCCAGACAATCTGCTAGAGCAATCATTCCAACAATTATAACTCAGGCTATAAGAAGTAAAAAGATTTACCTAGGTTCGCTTCACCCAACTAGAGATTTTACATATGTCGAAGACGTTGTTGATGCATTTATCAAGATTTCAAGAACAAAAAAAGCAATTGGTGAGGTGATAAATGTAGGATCTGGTGTAGAAATTTCAATTAGAGATCTTACATATAAAATTCTATCATTAATGGATAAAAAGGCTGATATAATAATTGATAAGAAGAGAATTCGACCTCAAGATAGCGAGGTAGAGAGACTGTGTGCTGATAATACAAAGGCTAGAAAGATTCTTGGCTGGAAACCTAAAATAAATATTGATGATGGGCTTATGTTTACAATAGACTGGATTTCTGAGAATATACAGATCTATAAAATGCATTATACTATCTAAAAAATGAAGGCTGTAATACTTGCCGGTGGTCGTGGAACACGCTTAGAACCATACACCACAATACTCCCAAAACCACTGTTGCCAGTTGGTGATGTACCAATTCTAGATATAGTTATCAGACAATTAGTTTCACATGGATTCAATGAGATTACTTTGGCTGTAGGATATCTAGCTGAGCTAATTATGTCATATGTTGGGGATGGAAGTAGATATGGAATTAAAATAAGTTATTCAAAGGAAAAAAAACCACTTGGAACTGCGGGTCCTCTTGCACAGATAGATGGTTTAGATGAAACCTTTTTGGTTATGAATGGGGACATTCTAACGACATTAGATTATTCAAAATTAATAGATTTTCACAAAAAAATGCGAGGCATAGCGACAATAGCCATGCGTAAAAGAAATGTCAAAATTGACTTTGGAGTCATAGAAATTAATAATAGGAATGAACTTGAAGATTACACAGAAAAACCAACCCTGCACTATTTAGTAAGTATGGGAATTTATATTTTTGAACCAGAAGTACTGAAATTTATAGAACCAAATCAAAAACTTGAGTTTCCAGATCTAGTAAAAAAACTTATAAATAACAAAAAAAAGGTTTTTGGTTACCTTAGTGATGACTATTGGTTAGATATTGGTAGGCACGAGGATTATGAAAGAGCGCAGAGGGAATTTGACAGTATTAAAAACAGTCTCATTCCAAGGAAGTAGGAAATTCTTATCATAAAATGCAATGGAAAATCCCACTATCAGATATTGATTTGGGTGAAGAAGAAATCGATGCAGTTGTTAAGGTACTTAAGTCGAAGTGGCTTTCTATGGGTCCAATTACTGAGAAATTTGAAAATACTTTTGCAGAATATTTAAATGTAAAACATGCCTTTGCAGTTAGTAGTGGAACTGCTGCATTACATATTGCAAATATTGCTTTAGGTATAGGAAGGGGTGATGAAGTAATTCTACCCTCTCTAACCTTTGTTGCGACTTCAAACTCTGTTCTGTATGCTGGAGCAAAACCAGTTTTTGCAGATATAACCAGCTATGATGATTTCACCATCTCCCCGGATGATATTCAAAATAAAATAACATCAAGAACAAAGGCTATAATAGTGGTACATTACGGAGGATATATGTGCGATATGAATGCGATATTAGAAATTGCACAAGATTATGGAGTATTTGTTATTGAAGATTCTGCACATGCTGTAGGTGCAGAAATTAGTGGCAGAAAGGCGGGTACTATAGGTGATATCGGTTGCTTTAGTTTTTTTTCAAATAAGAATCTTGTGACTGGCGAAGGAGGAATGATCGTTACAAATAACGATGAGATTGCAGAAAAAATAAAGAGCATTAGGTCGCATGGAATGACAATACTAACATGGGATAGGCACAGGGGATATGCCCATAGCTACGACGTTATTAATTTGGGTTTTAATTACAGATTAAATGAGATGGCATCTGCTATTGGTTTGGCACAATTAAAAAAATTGGATGAAAATAATAGAAAAAGGATGCTCATCACAGAGAAATATAAAAAACTACTAAGAAGAGTGTATGAGATATATATTCCATTTAATAATTACAGAGGTAAACCGTCCTATCACATATTTCCAATATTGCTGTCTGATGAAATACCAAGACAAGAATTTATGGAAAAACTAAAGGAAAAGGGTATACAGACAAGTATTCACTATCCGCCAATACATCTATTTACCTACTATAGAAAACTTGGATTCAGAGAGAGATTACAAAAAACAGAATATGTAGGTAAACATGAAGTCACTCTGCCTCTATATCCGATGTTGGAAGATAGTGATATCGAATATATTGTAGATATGGTTTATACAACAATACAAGAAATGATTGGTTGAGATAGAAAATGGAGCTGCATGTGTATAAAAAACCAGATAAGAAATGGGACAATTTTGTTAATAGAAATTCACCACTGATATTTCATACAAGAATTTGGCAAAGAGTCTTGTCTAAGGGATTTAAAAATGGTCAATCGTTATATTATACACTTGAAGACAATTCTGGTGAGATAGTTCTTGCTCTGCCCGGAGTTCTACTTAATTTTAGATTATTTAATGTTTTTTATTCATTGCCAGCATCCTATGGCGGCTTTATTGGGGATTATAGATATATAAAAAAATTTTTTTCGGTTTGGTACGATGAAATAATAAATGAGGAAATTGATTATATACAGATTACAGAGTCACCATTTAGACCACTTTCTCTCAACGATTTCTCTTACGATGTAATTACAACAGTTGTACACATTATGAGAATAGAAAACCTCACAAAAGATAAGCTTTGGAAGGGTTATAAAAAAACTGTTCGTCGAATGATAAGAAAGGCAAAGAAGTCTAATGTTAAGATATCAAAAATTAGTAGTAGGGAGGAGGTGCCCATATTCTATAGAATGTACTTGGAGTCGATGAAGAGAAATCGTGCTCCAGTTAAATACCCAGTGGATTTGTATTATGCGATATATGATGAGTTGGTATTGAAAAATAAGGCACAGATATTGTTTGCTAAGATTGATGGGAATTATATTGCCGGCTTGATATATATACTATCCAATGGCATAATTCACTACTTTGCTGGGGGCTCATTCACAAAGTATCTAAAGTTATGTCCAAATGATATGTTATTTCATAGTGCCATAGAACACGGAATTGAAAATAAATGTAGATATTTCGATTTTATGGCATCTCCAAAGGATGACACTAACCTACAGAGATACAAAGCAAAATGGGGTTCGAAATCCTTGGAATTGAGTACCTATACCAAGGAAATAAATAAAAAGAGATGTCTCATCATGAAAATTGCAAGATATGTTTCAAATACAACAATAGGTAGAAAATTCATAGAACATTTTAGGAAAATGGCACGATGAATAAAATCAAGTTATATTGGCAAGAATTCTTTGATGAAAAAAGTAGTGAAGATGAGGAGAGTATAAGAACCGCAACACCAAAGAACCTCTATAAGAATAAGATAAATCTATTTTTTGAATGTCTGAAAGGAAAAATTAGAGAAGGTATGTATGTATTGGATATCGGTTGTGGGCCTGCATCTATATTGAAAATTCTAAGTGATAAAGGCTGTAACTGCTATGGTGTGGATATATCAATCAAGCAATTAAAAAGAGCAAGAAATACAAGAAATACTATTTTTCTTGTTGGTGATGCCGAAAATCTTCCATTTAAGGACAATATATTTGATATTACAATTTGTATGGATGTTATCCAGTACCTAGAGTCATACAATACGCTATTGGACGAGATGTACAGAGTTACTAGGGATGGGGGGCTTATCTTTGTATCGACTTTGAATAAAATGTCAATAGTCTCCATAATGAAAAGAATGTTAATGAGACGAGACTCTGTAAGAGAGTACACACCTATGAGGTTGCTATCGGATATCAGAAATAAAGGATTTGATGTAATAGAAGTCAGGGGTGTTGATAATTATCTACCCACAACATTTTCACATATCTACTACCCTTATAGGATTATATCAATTGTTGCTGTGAAATCGATGAAAAATAATGAAATTTAAGAATTGGTATTATCTGGCACTATTGATTAGTGTTGCATCGATTTTAATCTTTTACATTTGGACAAATTTCAATCTTTCCGCATTACTCAAACTTAGTATAGAAAATATATCGATACTTCTACTTCTATATCTTATCTCAATTCTATTATTTGTATTAAATATAAAAATTTTTCTAAAGGGTATGGGTCATGAGGCATCGTTTAAAATTATATATCTCATAGTGACATCAAGTCTTGCATTGAATTATACAACTCCGGTAAAGATTGGAATTCCTCTGAGAGCATATCTATATAAGAAGATTTTGAATATGCATCTAGCACATGCAATGGCATCACTTTGCGTCGAGATATTTGTTGAGATATTCCTACCGATACTGATCGCAATAATCGGCATTATAAGCGTGTTTCATATTACCATAGAAATACCATCATTGCTGTTAGTCCTCCCATTTTTAATCATATTCCTTTACATACTGATCTCATTCAAATCTAACAATCATTTTCGGATTATTTCGCAATTTTCATTAAGGAACAGATATATTGGTATAATATCAATTAAAGTATCAAGATTTGTCATCAATTTTAGAAAGGGGTTGAGATTGATAGATAAAAAAACACTGCTTTTATTCTCTTTTATTTTATTAATCATCTATTCTATCGATGCATTGTGGTTATATACTCTCTTAAATATTTTTGGAATCGACGATCTGAGTCCTATATGCCTGTTGTATATAAATTCCATCTCATTCACTATAGGAATGATTTCGATGATTCCAATGGGTTTGGGTACTAGAGATGCGACCTCAATTCTATTGTTGATGAAACTTGGAGTTCCAAATGAAATAGCAATTTCAGTAGCATTAATCCAAAGAGCATTCGGTACTGGATTAAATGCTATATTGGGTCTATTATCAACGAGTGTTCTTGGAATTAAATTTTTAAATTCAAAAATAAAATAAACATCCGCCGACTTTAGTTGGTGGTATTTAAGTATAGTCAAATTATTCGCTCGCACTCGGATTTAATCTCAGAATCGAAAAATATATCGTGTGTATACTCTGGGTAAACACCAGGTGGGATAGCTGCCCGAAGCATGGGAAAAACTTGCAGAGAATTGTTTACCTCCGAGGCGGTGATGTAAAGACACCATCTTGTGCGACTTAGAAGTCGAAGTATCTTGGTGATTGTAATGAAGAAAATATCGGTAATTATACCAGCCTATAATGAAGAAAAATCCATTCAGGGAACGATAAACGGAATTAAAAATAATATTAAGGATATAAACTTAACCTCGCCACTTGCCCTACTTCTCACTAATCGAGTGTCATAGATTAATTTGCCACTTTGAGTTTCACCACCGAAAATCTAGGGTTTTATCCTCATATTTCCACACAAAATCCCCAAAAATCTCTAGAATCTGCCTCGAAACATTACTCAAAATGGTAAATCTGAACCTGTTTTTTGGATAAACTGTGGTAAGTGTCAAATTTATCAGGAACTTTTTGAGTAACTTTACATTCTTAAGCCTTCCTGATAACACTTTTCTTCGCAGAAAAAGTGTCAAATTTATCAAGAGATTTGCGAGGAAAGACACAAAAAAGATGCCAATAATCGCCCACTTACTCCAATACCTTATCGGTCTAAGCTCTATTCCTTCCTTCAGGGCCCTGATGAACTTCTCTGCTTTCTCCCTCTCCTTGTAGAGGCGGAGAACTCTCTTAGGATCTTCATCGACTGAGCTCTCAAGTATGAAGAAACCCTCGATGCCATTGATGTGAGGGTTCTCCATCGCATCAAGGGTTTTCTGCAGTTGTGGGATGAGCTCCACCCAACCCTTTTCCGAGGGTATCCTCTGAGGTTTCCTTTTCTTTAGCAGAGCATTGCCTTTCTTCTTCTGCCTCTCGAACTTTCTCTCCTTTATTGCAATCTGATCCTCATAAAGCTCCGGCGAGAAAAAGATATAGAGAGTTTCCTCACCATTTTTCCTTTTTACACAGGAATAGTGCCTTCTATTTATTTCAAAATACTCCACATTTCCTTCTTTTAGATTTCGCATGAACTCTCTGATATACTTTTTGTATGTTTTTACCTTCTTTGGCTTTAGAGTGAGATAATGGTAGTGAAGCTTTCTTATCCTCTCCTTATTTGCCTTCGTGTTTGCTCCAGCATCGAAGATGAGGAGCGAGTTCTTTTCTATCACCTTTGAGATGACCTTCAAAATCTCTCTTATGTGCTTTTTGTCCTGCGCGTTTCCCCTCTGGATCGTCAGAGCTGTAGGGATAGTATTAATGCCTGTTGCTATTCCAAAGTTTATCTGAAGCTTATCTGGCCTTCTGTCACGAGAGTAACCGAACTCTCCCAATTCTGAGTTCTTTCCTTCGAGATAAGTCGAGGAAAAGTCAAGTACTTGGTTTTATCAATAAGACCGTGTTTCTTTATCAGATTTTGATATCTGTCCAGATAACGGGAAAGTATTTTCCCATCCTTTCGAGTGTTCTGTAGAGACTTCTTTCGGAGGGCATCTCTTTCAGTCCTAGATAAGAAGCAAGTTCCTCTGGATATGTTTCCAGTATCTGATGAGTGGAAACAGAATGAGTCAACTTGTTATAGACATGTAGCTTTACACATCCTATAAAATCCTTTGCTTTACCACCAACTCCTGAGAAGATTTCAGAGAAAATATCAAATGATTTTTCTACTTTGTCGATTAATAATATACCGCCCAGTGGTATACTTGTGTTTTTCATAGTGGAATATTGGGGATTTGTTCCCTAATATTCCAAATCATTGGGCCCCTAAGTGGCGAAGTTAAGTTTATAAATCAATTAGGAAATTTCAGCAATTTATTAAAGGTTTACAGACAAGAAAGGAATGATAATTTGCGAATAGCCATTTTCAAGGTTGTTAGGTAATTTGAACCGAGAATTCGGGGTAGTGTATTAGATAGTTTGATATAACTTCAATCATCTTCTTTCTAAAATCTTGAATAAAGTAACATGTACCGATTCTATTTTGTCAGATTCTATTTCGTTATATTCATATCTGTATAATATATTCCTCTGTATTCCCATTGTACTATTATCTTCTCGTGAAGTAGACCGATTTCCATTTATCTCCCCAACCAAATAAACATCTATATCATTATCTAACCAAAAATCTATCAACCTTAGGGTTTCATTTATTTTGGAGATATTTTTACAATAAGCCACTCTTACATTTTTTTCTAATTTTACTGGAGCAACTGGGATAACATCCACATGGTGGAAATATATGATTGCAGAGTTATTTTTTATTATATTGCCGATGTCATTTGTAATTTCATAACTCATATTCCTGTTTGCAAATGCTGCTGCCAGATCGTGAAAAGACATCAAAAAACAGCATGAATAGGAGATAACCAATAATGCTAATAAAATAGATTTTAATTTCTTTTTATAGATTCTATCTAATTTTACAAAGAAATAGAGATAAAATGAGATAAATAAGATGGCTGTGAGAATTAGTGAGAATTTTGAATAGAAATTTAAGCCAAGATTGACATTTTCGTCTACAGAAAGGATGATTATAGAGATGATTGTTATGAGGAATAGTGATGCGTAGATAATTATTCTGTTCCTATTTAGAAATTCTTTGGTGCCCAATCTACTAATAAAGCAGTAGATTGTGTAGGAGCTAAGGAGCGTGAGAAATGGAACGGTCTCGAGTAAATATCTCATATTATAGCCTCCACCACCATGATGCATCCGCGTGGAGAAAAAGAATATGTCTATGAGTATTATAGAGATAAAAAGATGGGTCATTTCTCTTTGGGTTTTTTTCCTTATGAGGAATGGAGAGAGTATTGCTAAGATAAAGATTGGATCGGATTGGAGAAGAGATTTTTTGTATCTAAATTGCACATTATCAGATAATGGAGTCATATCCACTATTTCATAATACAAGATCTTGGCGGAGGATTCAATTCTTTCAATTAAATTTATTCCTATCATCTGCAGGGTTAGTACAGATATAAAGAAGAGTACAAGCAGGGCAATTAGATATTCTCTATTCAAACCGTATTTTTTATGGAAATATGCTACGACAATAAGCATAAGAATCAGTAGTGGTAGATAAACATATTCCATATTTGAAGATAATAGAGACAAAATATTACCATAATTCGTTTCAAAGATATTACCAAATGCATATTGATGAATTAATAACAGATATGAGATTGGAATAAGAAAGCCAAGTGTGAAATAGATTAGGGATTTCCTTTGCATCTTGAGTACTATGAACAGAAATAATACGATAGAGAATATGGCATTCACATACCTAACTCCAATTGCCATTCCCGATAAAAAGCCGGATAGGAATAAAATTCTATAATCCTTTAATTTAAGATAGAATCTGAGAAGGAAATATACAGATGAAAGAACAAGAAAAATTGAAATAGAATGAGGCCATAAGTCGATTGAATATTGTAGAGCAAAGGTGAAAATGGAATATGTTATAACTGTCAGATATGTGAATTTCTCATCATTGTGGAAGAGAGCAGATATTCTGTACAGGAGATAGAGGGTCAATATATGCGCCAGTAAATTCAATAGAAATAAGCCCTTATACCCAAAAACCTTGTAGAATGGATAAGCCAAAAACGGATGGAATGGAGAGTATAATCCATATAGATTCCCATTTATCTCTCTAAGGGGACCCATGCTTAATTCGGTGGCATTTATCTCATCTAAGCCATTCCATATCCATAATCTGTTGCATTTTGCCAAAGAATGTACAGTAAGTAGATATGCTATGTCGTCGGATGCAAATGTACCGGGGGTTATTGATAGGTACAGAAACAAAAGCATAAAAGCAATAAATAATAAACAGAATAGTTTATACTGATTACATCCATCAAATAAGAATGAAAATTTATCATTATTTATGATTCTTCTGACATCTGACATAAAATTAAATTATCTTTGAGTTATTATAAAGCCATGAGATTTCTATTCATGGTATCCACAGAATTAATAACTACCTAATTGTATATTCTAATTATGGTAGGTCTTCTATTCCAGAGTACCATTCTAATAATTCCCTCAGGTTTTAATTCCGATGCTGTAGAATCATCTCTTGTATATGATATAATATACCAGAAAAAAAGGATACTGTTTTCCAATACCGGACATACTAAAGTTGCTTTGAATTTTTCACCATCCCAAATAACTCCACTAAATTTCCATATTTTTAATATTGGTTTCGTCGATTTGGGAGTCAGATCGGTCATCTTACTATACAACCTGAGGTGAAAGAGCAATTAATGTTTATCGTGTATGTTCAAAATGAATAAAAAAATTTTGTTAAGTATTTTAATAACGGCGATCTTGGTTACTTTACTATTGACTCAGATAAAAATCACGGACATATTAATAGCAATGTACTCCATACCACCTCATTATCTCTTTCTGAGTTTCATTTTTTATATCTGCAGCTATATCCTCAGGGCATTGAGATTTCATATCTTGTTGAATGGGGAAGTTAGTTTAAGGGATCTGTTTAATATAGTTTGTGTGCACAACATGGCAAATAATATACTTCCAGCAAGAACGGGGGAATTATCCTACATCTATCTGTTAAGGAAAAGAAATATTCCCGTTAGTAAAGGGGCTGCAACCTTATTGATAGTAAGGATATTTGATTCTATCACTATTTCATTATTGTTTTTTATATCTATGCCATTTGTTGGATTGCCACCAATGGTGTTAAATGCATTTTTAGTTGTAACATTATTTCTAATTGCCATAATCTTATTTCTTGTGTATCTTATATATAAAGGGGAGAGATTTGCCGGATTTATTAGGGGAACTATTTCAAGATTAAGCATAGATAAATTCCATATAATTATGCTTTTCATGGAAAAACTAAAGGAAATTCTAGAATGCATTAAAATCATCAAACTCCAGATTCTTTTGCAATTATTTTTGGTTTCAATTTTGATATGGTGCCTTCTTTATCTCACTAACTATACACTATTAATGGGGATGGTTGTAGATATTACATTTCCTTTAGTCGTTTTTGGATCGACATTTTCCGTATTCACAACTTTGATGCCCATTCAGGGCATAGGTGGATTTGGAACGACGGAGGGTGGGTGGGTAATTGGATTCGTTTTTGCGGGTTTAACAAAAGAAATTGCAATTAGATCCGGATTTGTTGTGCATATGATAGCTTTAGTCTATTTTGTGACATTAGGTCTTTTGAGTTTATTAGGTACGAGAAAACAGAAAATTACTTTTTTATAGCAACCGCAATCATACTTTTGGTAGAATTTTTGTCATTTTTCCTCTTTATCTATGATAAATATGAATTCCTCTTTATGGTTTTCATTTTCATATATAATGTCAAGAAATGTAGTTTTGTATTTATCATATACCTGTTTTTTCTTCTACTTTCATTACAATCACCAACTGCAAGGAAGTTATTCTGAAGATCCCAGATTAAACATTATGCATCCAAGTCTTAAGAGTGATGAGGTCTCTTCCCGATAATGAGGAAGTTCACCTTTCACAAGCTTGCATATAGTAAGTCTGTTTGACTTTACTCAAATACTACTAGCCTCATCAGAGGATTGCTTATTTCATATCCCTCAATACCTCAGAGTATTCCCAATCTATCAAATGCGTATCTGATTGTCTTAATAGGTCTTTTTTTGAAATTTGATAATTCTATATTTATTGGGCCATAACAATTATACCAGCATATTGGATGATCACCTTTTTTTATCCTATTTCGGATACTATCAGCATTATCTGAAAACCATATCTCCCTAAGGGATTTTTCACGAATGTTACCAAACTTTGCAAATTTCTCCTCGCAAGGATATACATTTCCATAGGCATCGATATGGGCTATTACAAGACCCGCAAAACATCTTATTTTTTTCAATGCTTCAGGTTTAGCGAAAAATATTGGGAATTTGTTATAGTATCCTTCGGGATGTTTTAAGAAACTACCAATCTCTTTTGAGCAGTTTTTTATTACTTGTTCAACTTTTAGAATATTTTCTTTAGGTATCCTGATAGATTCTTCATGAATTGTTAAATGATCCCTAGGACTGTCATGTACAGGCTGTAGTGTTATACCATCTAATCCGATTTCTCTTCCCAATTCAATTATCCTGGGTATTTGGTCTATATTGTAATTATTCATCGTAATGTTAAAGAGAACCTTAGGTTTTCTTTTATTATTTCTTTCATTTAGAATTTTTTTCACGCTTGAAATCACCTTATCAAAGGCATCAACTCCTCTTATATCCCTGTATGTCTCAGCATCAGCAGAGTCCATGGAGACATATATCGCTGTTAGACCACTGTTTATTAATTTATCGGAATACTTATCCAGTAATAGCCCATTCGTTGAAATGGTTGTATGTAGAATTCCCCTTTCACTCGCATATGTTATTAATTTAAATATATCTTCCCTCAGAAGAGGTTCCCCGCCTGTAAACGATATACTTATCGTATCTAAATCAATTAATTGGTCAATTAATTTTATGCCATCTTCTGTAGTTAGTTCATCATCAAATTTGTCCTTATATCTCTTCCAACATTCACAAAATCTACAACGAGAATTACAATTATAAGTGACTGCCCATTGAATCTTTAGGGGACCTGCCCAAGGATTTGTAGAGTTCAATATATGAAGAATATTGCAACCTTGCTTTATAATACTTTTAATTTTCATAAGTCATACTCATAAACTGATCTTAATTTTTTTATATAAATTTCTTTGTTAAAATTTTCTTCGTAAAGTTTTTTAGCTCCCAATTCAAGCTTTTTCTTTAACTTAACATCCTCCAGTAAATTCAAAATTTTTTGTGCTAGATCGGCACTACTAACATTACATAATAAAGCATTTTCACCGTCTTTTAGAATTAGGTTATGGGATGGTATATTAGTTGCTATAATGGCCTTTCCATGTTTCAAATAGGGGTATATCTTAAATGGGATATTACTCCCACTTAATCTCGGGGAAAGAACAGCGTAAGAAAACTCTAAATAAGTTGGTATTTTTTCCATCGGTTTTTGTTTAATGAAATACACATTTTTTAAGCCCATGTTTTCAATTTTGTTTTTATACTTCTTTACTTGATCTTCTCTACCTCCAACTATGAGAAGTACAGCGTCCTTTCTTATTTTCTCAACTTTCTTAAATGCTTCAATTAATAGATCTATCCCCTGATATTTCTCTAAATTTCCAGTGTATAGTAAAATCTTTTTATCTCCGAATTTGGAGTTTAATTCATTAGTCAAGTATTTGTCAATAATCACCTCTTCTATAGGTGCAGTATCTGGTAGAAAAACAATTTTTTCTGATTGTCCGAATTTTGATATCCTTTCACTAAAAGCGGGCGATATAATTAGTAATTTATCTGAAATTCCATATAAAAATTTTTCTATAATCTTAGACAACCAGTTCAAAGCATTCCCTATTAAACTGTCGGTGTCAATTAGCTCAAAAATTAAAGAGTGCATATCATAAAATAAAATTACATTTTTCCTTTTTATTAACTTTAATATCGCTCCAATAAATGCACCATCAATTTCATGAGCATGAATCACTTTATATTCCTCTCTAGATGTGAGATAGATTCCATATAATAAAAGGAGTGCATCATACGCAATCTTATGAATAGAAACGCCCACAGGTATATTTTTTAATAATGGGATTAAAGGAACTCTCTTTATAGTTACATTAGGTAAGTCAATATTTTCTCCCTCTGGATAAGTTAGTAATGTTATTGCATATCCCATATCATCTAGTACTTTCAATTTATTGAATACGTTCAGTGGTGAACCCCTATATGTCATAAATGGATGAGGTGCTATCATAAGTATTTTCATTCTTTCTTATTCTAGCATCTTCTCAATGTTATAAATCTCTCCACTCCTGTAATAATTTTTAATACAGATATCCGCTAAAATACCTGAGATCAGGAATTGTACTCCTAAAATCACTGACAGAAATGATGCCACTGCCAGAAAATGGTCTGATAGATCTATCCTATAAAAGAGTTTCAGATAGATGGAGTATATACCCTCAAAAATTCCCAGAGTTATTAGGATTATTCCTAATCCCCCAAAGATGTGAATTGGTCTATGTGAATATTTCTGCCAGAAGGTTATCAATATTAAATCTAAAATTCCCTTGATAAATCTTTTCCAGTTATACTTTGTCTTCCCATATTTTCTTGGATTGTGATTCACTTTCACTTCGGATATTTTAAAGCCTTTCCATGCCACCAAGGCCGGAATGTAACGGTGCATTTCTCCGTGAAGTTCTATATCCTCCAAAACTTCCTTTCTATACGCTTTCAGAGTACAGCCGAAGTCATGAATATTGACCCCCGTTAAATGTCTCGCGAGAAAATTTGAAATTTTGGAAGGGATTCTCTTAGTTATTGGGTCCTTTCTGTTAATTCGCCACCCTGAGACCACATCAAAACCTTCTCTTATTTTCCGCAATAATTCTGGGATATCCCTTGGGTCATTCTGTAGGTCAGAATCCATAGTAACTATTATATCCCCCCCAGCATGGTCAAAACCAGCCTTCATTGCAGCGCTCTGCCCAAAGTTTTTTCTGAATTTTATTATTTTTACTTTCGAATCCTTCGAATTAATTTCTTTAAGAATATCAAAACTCTTGTCAGTAGAGCCATCATCAACAAAGATTATTTCGTAATTATTTTCTAGTTTATCCATAACATCCCTTAACTTAGAATGTAGTTCAACTAATGAATTCTCCTCATTTAGTACGGGAATGATTATTGAAATATCAACGCTTTTATCCATGTTAAATTATTTTAAGATTTAATACAAAATTATACATAAACCACGGTTGTTCTTACATGCTTTCAATGTTTCAGGTATTGCTTTTTTAACTAACGATGGGAAAAGCGCTTCAGATAGCTCCAGTTCCTCTGCTACCTTCTTGTAGCTTAATCCAAGGTGGTAAAGTATGCGGGACAAAGCTTGATATCGGAACCTTTACTATTTCCTTTTAAAGTCTCAAACCATCTTATTATTTTATAAAGTTTAAAGTTTTTCTCAACTTTACACTCTTCTCTATAGTCTCCTATCTTTATAGAGATTAAAATGCAATTAAATCTGAAACCAGGAATTAAAAAAATCTATGAAAATCGATATTGCTATTTGTGTCTGATATTTGTATTTTTTATCCTTTTGGGTCTTTTGGACACTTATCCTCTCTTCCTTCATATTACCGATTATTTTCCACCAAACCATATAGGCAATGAACTAAATAGTTATTGTGATACCCTACAAACCTACTATTATTTCTGGTTATTCAAAGATAACTTATTGCATGGGGGGAACATATTCTATAATCGATATGAATTTTCTATTGATGGATACAAAGAATATAGAGGTCTTTGGGGATTTCCACTCACAATATTATTCCTTATATTATCATCCTTTGGGGATATATTCGCATATAATGCCTTGATAATTCTTTCCTTTGGATTTTCTGGGTTGGGAATGTATCTCCTTGTCGAGTATCTGACTAAGGACAAATACTCTGGTTTAATTTCTGGAATTATATATTCTATGGCTCCATTCAGGGTTGGGGAGATACTTATCCTTGGGCATATCGGGGGTTTTTTTGCATTATTCCTACCGTTTATAATTTATTTCTATGAAAGAGCATTCACTAAAAAAAGTCTCACAGATATGATGTTCGCAGGAATGTGCATTCTAACTGTAGCATTTACAGAATGGCACATTACATATTATATTTTCTTATTTACCTTAATTTATATACCGTTCAAGCTGCTGATGCAAACAAATAAAGACGATCTAACTAAAAATATCAGTAAATATTTAAAGATTTTTTCTGTACTTCTAATCTTCATTAGTCTTTCTATAGGTTACATTATGCATTATAAATCACAAAGTCGATTGAATGAATTTGAAGGATGGGACTTGAATGCCATATGTTGCTATTCTCCCCATCCCTTTTATTTTTTTATCAGGCATCAATTAAATGAATTCTATCTCGGAATTTTTCCAATTGTCATTATCATAGCAACATTAATTCAAACAAAAAGGATTCCTAAAAACTTACATGTATGGTTTTATACCCTGATTTTTTTTGGAAGTGTTATCCTAACCCTAGGACCGAATTTTCCATTACCAAATCTTTCTCTCTATATGTTATTTTATAAATTTTTGCCCTTCTTTGACCACTTTAGGTCTCCCGCAAGAATTGCAATTATGGTTGTCCTCTCTCTTGCGATTTTAACGGGTTTCGCCATTAATAGATTCCCCACTGCGAGCGGTATACCTAGAAAGATAGCCAACATTATCATAATTGCTCTAATATTACCCATGGTGGCAGATTACACATTTGCACCATTAAATATCGGTCAATTGGATGAAAATAACGAGGTTTATAGAATAGTGAAGGAATCAAAAAGCGATTCAAAAATACTTGAAATTCCGATCATTTCGGCAGATTGGCCTGGAAATTCGATTTATGAATATTATATCACCCTGCATAAAAAAGGTATTATTAATGGATATTCTCCCTTTCCGCCGCGGAAATATGTGGAACTTAAAGAAAAATTTAAAAGCATTAATTTTGGTGAGCTCAATGAGAGTCAATACGAGTTGATGAAAGAAAAGGATATAGGTTTTGTCATAGTTCATGGTAGGATGCTGGAATATCGAAATTTTAATACCAGCATGAATAAATTTATAGAATCTCCGTATTTGGAGTTTATAAAAAATGATAAAGATATATGGTTATTTAAAGTGAAATATGATGAAGAAACTATCAAAAATTAAAAGTTACAACGAATTTTATTATATAATCGTTATTGTCGGTTACTTCTTACTAACACTGGTCTTAACATATCCTTTACTATTTAATATAAATACAAAGGTTCCGGGGTGTTGTGATGTATTCCAAAACCTATGGAACCTTTGGTGGGTAAAAAAGTCCATAACCGAGTTAAAAAATCCATACTATACAGATTACCTCTATCATCCGATTGGTGCAAATTTAACATTACATACCCTTTCATTATTCAATTCTCTATCATCAATTCCATTGCAGTATATCTTTAATTTGGTCACAACCTATAACCTACTCTTCTTGTTCTCATTTATCATGTCAGCATTTGGAATGTATCTTTTAGTTTATTATCTGACAAATAACAGAAAGGCATCTTTTATCTCTGGGATGATATTTGCATTCTCTACATACAGATTTGCCCATGGATTTAGTGGTCATTTAAATCTAATATCTACAGAATGGATTCCATTCTATATACTTTTCTTGATAAAGACATACCGGGAAGATGATCTCAGAAATGCTATAATTGCCGCGTTTTTTCTATTCCTCACAGCGTTATGCTCTTGGGTTTATATGGGTTTCTTGCTTATATTTACTGCATTCTTTTTGTTTTATTACTCCTGGTTTAATCCAAGATGTGTAAATGATAGATTCATTAAGAGACTTGTTGTTATGTTTATGATTTTTTCTATTTTGATATTCCCATTCTTTTACCCGCTTATGAGTGCGTATCTATCGGGGGGCCATATATCATTTGGAATCGAATTTCCTGTGACCTATTCTGCAGACTTGTTAAGTTTCTTTATACCACATCCCCTAAATTCGCTATTTGGTATTTATACGAGGAGTATATACTCAAATTTCTCTGGAAATATCGGGGAACAGGGAAGTTATATCGGCTATACAGTTCTCTTTCTTGTTGTGTATTATCTAATTAAAAGGGAGGTTGCGTTCCAGTTTATATTGAAAACCCTTAGAAAATTTAAATACATGTTAAGGGATAAGATCGTGAGAATTAAAATATTAACTATTATTATTATGATAATCGTAACACTATTTATGTTATTTCGTTTTGATATCGTGCCCATGAGTATATTGTTTTTATATTCTATGTTCCTGGCACTCCTTTATTATATGATAAAGGAAAGACAAATTAGTTTCTGGTTTCTATCAGCAATATTATTTTTTATCTTATCATTGGGTCCCTTTCTCCACATAAATGGTTCGTTAGAATTTGGAACAAGTAGAATTATTATAGCAATGCCATATTTTCTATTATATTTTTTGCCATTCTTCTCATTATTTGGAGAACCTGCAAGATTTTCCATCATGTTAATACTTTCCATTTCTGTTATATCTGGATTCTCCTTATCACACATATTCGACAAAAAAAATAATTGGAAGGTAATACCCTTAATAGCATTTCTTATAATTCTTGAGCATGCAGCAGTTCCATACCCACTGGTAGATATTGAAGTGCCCAGATTTTACAAAAATTTATCAGAAGAGCAGATGGATTTTGCAATATTGGAGGTGCCCATCTCTTACCAATTTTTTCGTCATCCGGAATTTATGTACTACCAAGTCGTGCATAAGAAAAAAATTATAGGGGGATATATATCAAGAGTCGAGAGAAGAGGGATAGATTTTATAGAGAATACTCCACTACTCCAGCAATTGGCACACCCATTATTAATTAAAAATTTTTCTGGAGATATCCTTATCTCCAAGAATTCATATATGATGCCCGATAGAAAATTTTTTGGTTTTCTCAGAGAAATGCTCAAAAATTCTAGTGCTTGTAAAGTTACAACCTGTGGTTGCGTTTATTGTATTAATTCTACCAAAAATAAATTATTTATTTTGAATTTAACTCAAGACTATGCTCAGGGGGATATAATAAATCAAGAGATTACAGAGATTGGTAGTAGTGTACTATCTTACTATGATATAAAATACATAATACTCCATAAAGATGCATTGGATGAGAGAGAATTGAAAGTGATTTGTGAATTACTAAACAAAACTCTTACTAATTCGAGCCATATTTATCGAGATGAGAAATTAATTGTATATCAAGTTAATAAAACGGGAAGAATACCTTTTGCGGCATTGGGTAGTGGTTGGTACTTAAAGGAGTTGTTTTATGACCCGCCAACGAGATGGATCAAAGACAATGCAACTCTGAAAATTATAACTCCCGAATCGATAATCGCCAATATAACATTTAATGTAATGAGTTATAAAAAAAATAGAACACTATATGTTTATTTAAATGGTAAATTGAACTCCAATTTCAATATAGGAACTGAGAAATCCCTTATCAGGATAGAGAATATAAGTTTATTTGAGGGTGAAAACATCATAAATTTCTATACAAAGGATAAATGTGATAGAAATGTGACATATTGCATTTCATTGATAGATAGGAGTGATGGATGTATAAGTTTGGCTTTTCAGAACATAACTATAGAATATTACAAACAAATTTTATCTAATAATTCTATCGAGACATAGTTTGGTGCAGAGTATGAAAAAATTTACAATTTCGATCCACGATAGTTTCGATTTACCCTTCCTTCTATCGATGAATTCTATCGGAATCTCCTTTATCCTAAATCCATTTTCTTTTGCCATAAATAAAATTTCTGCCTGGAATGCATAGCCATTAGATTTTATTTTATCCAATTCTATACTCTCAAGAACCTCACTCTTATATGCCCTATACCCGGAGGTTATATCTCTGATATTTAAACCTAACATAATTCTAGCAATCGAATTTGCTCCCCTACTTATTATTTTTCTCCATAAGCTCCAGCCGTCTATCTTGCCACCTTTTACATATCTTGAACCAATAACGACATCATATTTATTTAGATTCTTGACAAAATTTGGAATTTCCCTAGGATTATGGGAAAGGTCGGCATCCATCTCAAAGACTATATCTGCTTTTCTCTCCAATGCTAGTTTAAATCCAGTAGTGTAGGCAGAACCTATTCCAAGTTTTTTATTTCTTTTTATTAGTGTTATTGGATACTTCTCCTCTAATTTTTTTACTTCTAATGCGGTTCCATCTGGCGAATTATCGTCAACTATAATTAAATTTCCTTCAATCCCATTTTCTTCAAAGACTTTAAAGATTTCTGGAATCAATACCTTAATATTTTCCCTCTCGTTATATGTTGGGATTATTGGAGATATCATTAAATAAGGATTAATATCTTGAATTTATTAATAAAGATTACATCCTTCAAGAATCTCATTTAAACAGATACTCGAAAATGGGCATCGAAGTTCCATTACAACACTTAATATTGGCAATGATTATTATGGTTTATTTCTTTTTTATGTTACACCAATTAAAAAATGTTATAAAATGTTGGTATATAGTCTATCTGATTTTGAGCATTTCATCGAGTTATTTTTTATTTGATGTCTTTAAGTGGTTTACTGATGAAGCCCTATATGCTCCAGTATTCTATAAGTTATTATTAGAGGGTAAGAATCCCTATACCTATCCTGTAGTTGTTGTCCCCGGAACGGCAGAAATTACATGGAGTTATCTACCCCTATTGGGGTTCATTCAGATTCCGTACATTGGCGATCTACCTCCCAAGCCCTGGTTCTTTTATTATTTTACAATACTTATATTTGCCATACTAACAGCATATGCACTGAAAGATGACCCTTATGCTTTGTGTTTGTTTTTTAATCCGATAACGATCTTGGTATTGGCATTTGGGTATAATGACATAGTGCCCGTTTATTTTCTAATTGTGGGAATCAAACATAAAAATAAGATTGCATCCTATATTGGCTGCGCTACGAAGCAATTTAACCTTCCGATTATGACTTTAATATGGTTATATAATAGAGAATATAATGCGATACTTAGTGCATTATTTATGATACTGGCAATATCCTTGCCATTTATCATATGGAGTAGTCCACAAGTATTTTTTAATAAGGTAGTATTTGGACATTTTGAAAAGATAAATGATTTTCAGGAAGGGAAGGCATTGTTTCCAAATTATCTTCTGTATCCAATGGCATTATTATCTGTTTATTATAAGAGAATAAAAAATTCGAAGATAATAAATAGATTCATGGGGTGTGCAAAATTCCTACATGCTGGTAAATATAAAGGGTGAAGCAATCTAAAGGGTTACATGTCATATCCCAATATATACATTTGGTGATTAATAAATCCATCGTTCCAAAACAATCAAAACGAAGAGAAGAGTCTATTGTAGGGTATATTTCCAATTAATTTTGTACATCCCTATACATTATACAAAGATTTTCAAATTTTTGTTTTAACAGAGGGTTTTGGGAACCGCTACAGTACGATATAATGGTATCAGATTTCCTAAATGATATAGTAAGTGAGAATGATATCGTATTAGCTCCGCCATGTCTATGGCATTTAATAAATTGTAATGTAGCACATCTTCATCAAGCGGAGGCAATTTATGGAAGTCCGACGTATGACCTTGGTTATATCAATCCAGAGAGATTCGTGTTCAATTGTTCATATGAGAATGCAAAATTTATAGTGTTTGGTAATAGTACAAGAGGTAAAACGTATGTAGAGCAACCGCCATTAAATAAGATAAAACACATGGTTTTGGGTTGGAGGATTTATAGAGTTGGTAGTTATATAATATATGAAAATCCAAAACGATGAATGAGGATGAACAGGGAGGATATTCCATTTTTGTTGATACTTATATTAGCTATACTTCTAAGAATCTATAATCTAGAGGTAATACCTCATTGGTTCTGGGATGAAGGAGTGAATATGCATTATTCTTGGAATATTGTGCATGGAAAATTACAATGGTTCTGCCTTAGTTACGCTTTTGTTCCACATCCACCACTCTATTTGCTAATATCGGGGATTCTACTAAAAATATTTGGAAATAATTTAATTGTTTTGAGAGGATTATCGGTTTTTTATTCAATTCTAACTTTGATATTGATGTATTTGATAGTGAGAAATATGTTTGATAGGAATATGGCATTATTAGCGAGTTTTATATTTGCAATATACCCCTTCGCAATATTCTGGAATAGAATGGCATTTGCAAACAATCAGGTGATGTTCCTTTCATTTTTATGTCTTTATCTATTTTTGAAATATCTAAATGACGGGAAAAATCTGTGGTTATATTTATTATCAATTTCCACTGCATCGTCTTTGATAACAGAGATAATGGGTTTCTGTGCGCTTGTGTCGATACTCATTCTTTTTTACCTATATGATAGGCAAAATCTATGGAGGATATTTATACTTTCGATAATTCCATTCATCATTTTTGTAATTTCTATGCTATTGATAATGCCAGATGCGTTTATTCACGATATATTGCATCATTTGGGAAGGACAAATTTTGGGATTTTATTGATATTGCCAATATTTATATTTATGTTTATATTACCAGTTATCATTCCATTATCACGTTGTAAAGATAGAATAATTGAATTTTATTCTCCGGTCATAAATGAAATCAGAGCAAACACCACACTCTTTTATTTTATAATATCCCCAGTCATAATTTTCATGACCTCCGAAAACTTTACTATGAATGAGGATGTAATTGTTAGGGGATTGGATCTCTTTTGGTTTGGCATAATTGGTATTTATTTCGTTGGCGATAAAATGAAGAAAAATGTTCTGTTGGCATTTTTTATACCGTTACTAGCTATGATACTCTGGTTAGATAGAGCTGACCACATGTTAATTCCATTACATCCATACATTTGTATATTCTTAGCAATTTTATTTTACAAATTATTTAAACTACTTAATAATAAAAGTGTGGTAGCACTTATAGTGTTCTACCCCTTACTACTATATCCCTACTATGATATAAATCTATATATTCTTAATACTTGGTTGAATAGGGAGGATATAAATGGTAGAATGGATATGGTAGAATTTATAAATTCTCATGTTAATGAGAGCGATTTTGTTATTGCAGATTCGCACACAACGAGGTTCATAAACTGTAGGACATCTGTTCTACCTCAGACAGCAGCCATTAAAGGAAAATCTATAGCATATTACGCAAGTGATTATAAGCCAGAGAGATTTCTTTTCAATTGTTCTCATGAGAATGCAAAATTTATAGTGATTGAAAATGGGACAATTAAACGAGTCCTAAATCAAAACTGCTTAAGGGACATAATCTTAGAAATTCAAAACTGGTCGATCCACAGAATTAATAACTACATAATCTTCGAAAATCCAAGATTCACCAGAGATAGGTAAATGTTATCCATGTCCAGATTGCCAAAAACAACAGGAGCAATAAAAATGCAGCAATGTCCTTCTTACTTATATCATCCCTGAGTTCTGGAATCTTAAATTCCATTTTCAATGAAATTTAATCTTGGACAAAAAACAACATAATATTTATATACTTGTTTGTTAATATATAAAAACAATATAAATATTAGATGATGTAAATATTTTTAACAAAATTTGTGGAGGTGATAAGACATGGATAGAAGATCTATTTTGCCGATTATGTTTGCAGTTCTTATTCTTGTAGGGATGGCTTCTGCGCAGACAACACTAACTAGTGTAATAACAATAATTACATCTTTTATCTGCAGATTGATTACCGTTCTATGGGGTATCGTAGCAGCAGTTGCAATTATAGTTATAGTTATTGCAGGTGTTAGATGGGTTGGTTCTGCCGAGGATGCAAGTGCAAGAGCAGCAGCAAAGACAACTATAATACACGCTATTATAGGTCTAATCATAATTGCAGTGGCATTAGCTATTGTAAACTGGGCAGTTACAGGTACACCGATAGACAGAACATGGACATTTGCATGTTAATGTCTATTTAAATATCTATTCTTTTTCTTTATTTTTTTAAGATAAGTAAAATTTTTTAAAATATTTCCCTAAATACATGCCCCATCCCTACTTGAAGAGATATTTTAATTATTTCTCCGAAACTAAAAACTACTGCTCAGAAGAGCAAAATTAGGGCTGAAATTTGGAGAAGGATCGGATCCATACACACTTGAAATCTAGGATTTCGCTGGAAATTTGTATTTATTTATTACCGAATACAGATATTCTTAATACAGCAAATTTTTAACTCTTTTAGAATGGACTCCTTCGTTCCCCAGAAGACAGAAACCGAAACAAGGAAATATTTTGAAAAAAATATCGAGAGGGATCTTCTGAAGAGACCGAAGGAGAGGATTGAGAAGATAGAGAGGAGATTTGCCCCCGTGGGGATCTTCCATATTGAGAGAGAAAGGAAGATAAAATCTGGCCTATCTAAGGTAGAAAAAACTGTAAGGGAGCAGAATAAATTCTATATAAATTTGAATAATTTGGACCTGTATTATGTTTCTACTCGTGGTATATTTAGGAGGGAGAGATACATTGCAAACTCAGATTTGGTGAAGAAGATAATCGATTTACCAATGCCATCAATAGAATTTCTCTCAGATATAATAAATAAAGGTAGAATTTCGCATAACGAATTAAATAAGAAGTACTTTCTCTTCTTGGATGGAAATTTTGACCACATTCTAATATTGAGGACGAGGGGGTTAATAGGAGTTAAAGGGATAAGAATGCCAACAGCACGCCAGCCAATAACTCCAATGATTGCTTTGGAGTATGTGTCCAAGGTTAATATCCCCGAATTCTCTGACATAAGATACGATCTTAAGGAATTCTTGGCCGTAGAGAAGTTCAAGGATAAGAAATATAAGATCGATAAAACTAAATATAATTTAGATGAAATTTTAGAAGTTATAAAAATGTTGTTTGATGGAAATGGAAAATCCAAGGGAAAGATTTATATGCCCTATGATCAATGTAAATATGTAGACACTCAAGGAAGATATAGATATAAGAGACTAATAATTGCAAAATTCAAATAATAATTAAATTAAAATGCCAGTAATAATTCCAACCGATGTGAAGTATGAGGAGAGATTCATCGGACCATTTACAATAAAGCAATCCATATATATTGGAGTTGCTGGGGCAATTTGCCTATATGTTTGGATGTTTTCCAATATAAAGCCGGAGTTTTTTAAAATATTAATCGTTTTGGTCGTTGGTGGAGGGGGCTTAGCATTTGCTTTACTGAACTTAGATGCCTATATCATGACTCTCGCCACATTTGCCGGGGCTAAGAAGAGGATTTCTTGGCTGTCTCCAGATGCACAGAACCTCATGGAGGTGAAGGACATAAGGGCAGATACCGTGTTTATGAAAGATGGTAGGGCATTGGGGATTATACAGGTAACCCCAATAAATTTTGGTATGCTGAGCAAGGATGACCAAGATTCCGTGATATATGGTTTTTTAGAATTTTTGAATACAATTGATTTTCCAATTCAGATTGTTATGAAGAGTGTCAATTTGGATATTGGTGATTATCTCGCAGCATTAAAGAGGAGAATTGAGGAGAGGGATGATAAGATTTCCTTAGCATATTATGAACACTTTGCAACATATATGAATGAATTTATAAAGGATATAAAGATAAATGATAGATTATTCTACATCGTAATTCCGGCGAAGAAACACTGGGATGAGAGAGAGGTCCTGAGAAGTCTTGATGTGCGGTGTAGAAATATTATGGATTCACTATCATATTCTGGAATAAATTCAAAGAGATTGAATACCAAGGAATTGTTGAATTTATATGCATCGTATTTCACAGAGATGATCTATATCGATGAGGAATTTGTATCTCCAGTAACAATGTATAAGAGATTGTGGAAGACCCCAGAAAAGATATCCAAATCCTCAACCCAAATTTTATCTGAATCCTAAAATGTTTCCAAACATAAAACTTCCAATAAAAAAACTGCCATTCATGAAGAAGAAAAAGGAAGGGAAGAAGAAATTGTATGATGAATACAAGAATAAATTACTAACATATTTGACATCACCCTCCACAATTAAGAGGCATCCAGACTATATCGATATAGATAACAAATTTCACAGGGTAATTGCGGCAATAAATTTTCCCAGGGTGGTTGAGCCGGGATGGTTAACAAGGCTTATTGAGATGAATCTCGATTTTGATTTATCAATTCATATAAGACCGTATTCAATTGAATCTACAATAACGATGTTGGAAAATGAACTGAAAAAGCAGAAGACAGACATCTATGCACTTGAGTCCGAGGGCAAGATCGTTCCACAATCATTGATACAAAAGCATCAAGATACAATGGCACTGCTGAGCCAGATACAGGCTGGGACTGAGAAGATGTTCGATATGAGTCTATATATTGATGCAAAGGCGCATGACAAAAAAACCTTGGATAAGGTCACAAGTAAGATAAAGGCGAACATGACATCGATAATGATAACACCGAAGATTCCATCATTTCAGATGTACTCCGCATTAAGGTCGGTATTGCCAATAGGGAATGATGAGATTCATATAACAAGAAACATTACATCATCTGGGGTAGCGGCGTGCTTCCCATTCGCAACTACTTCACTCGAGCATCACACAACGGGAATCTTGATAGGGTTTAATCAGATAAATAATATCCCCATAATTATTGATCCCTTTGAGCTGAGTAATCCAAATATAATTGTCTTGGGTACATCGGGCGGTGGGAAGAGCTATTGTATAAAATTATTAATTATGAGGGAATTTATGGAGGGTGTTGATATAAATATAATTGACCCGCAAGCAGAATATACCGACTTGGTGAAGACATTTGATGGTAAGATAATTAGGATCGCGCCGGATTCGGATAACATTATAAATCCCATGGATATGTTGGGCCAGAGTTATGATGAGAAGAAATTATCTCTGCTTTCATTCTTTAGAGTGTTGATGGGTGGAATGGACGAGAGTATGAGGGCGATCCTAGATGATTGTATTGATTCTACATATGAAGATGCTGGGATTACCCATGACCCAAGAACGTGGTCCAAAACACCACCAATCCTCGAGGATTTATATAATCATGTACTTCCATTAACAAGGTCCGATAAGGATATAATCTATAAACCTGCAATGGCCATAGTGACGAGATTAAAGCCATTTGTCACTGGTGGTCTCAGATTTCTAAATCAGCACACAAAGATGGAATTGGACAATAGAATGATATCATTCGATATAAGGGATATACCAGATGTTGGGAAGGGTCCAATTATGTTCCTCCTTTTGGAATATATCTACAATCAAATGAAGAAATCTAAGAAGAGGAAGATTGTTGTTATAGACGAGGCATGGACTGTGTTATCGGCAGGTGAAGAGGGGGAGTATGTCTTCAGAATAATAAAGACCTGTAGAAAATTCAATCTCGGTCTTATAATGATAACCCAAGATGTTGAGGATGTGTTGACATCGAGGGCTGGTAGGGCAGTAATGGCAAACACGGCAACAAAATTATTATTAAAGCAAGATACAACGGTAATAGATGATATTGTGGAAAGATTTCATTTAAATGAGGCCGAGGCAGAATTCGTGAAGAGAGCGGGTATCGGTAATGCATTACTTATAGCTGGGAATTCAAGGGTGCCCATCTATATCCAAGCATCGCCCGAGGAACATCGTATAATAACAACAAAGCCAGATGAGTTGAGAGAATTGGTAAGAGAAGAGAAAAAGGGTCCAGAGGTCGAATATGAAGCCAAGATGGAATTTGATGTGACAAAGCCGATCCATCGTGAAGCTAAGTTGAGTTATGATGAAATGCAGGCTCTTCTTAATATGGGATTCCACGAGGTTAAGGTGGAGAACTTAGAAGGAATGAATGAGGTGTTTATTATAAGAAATGAAACCAAAGAAACTGATGAACATTTCGTTTTGCAGTATCTCATATACGAAGAAATAAAGAAATATACCGATAGGGTGTTAATTCATCACACAACACTGCCAGATATAACATTTGAGACATTAACTGGAGAGATAGTGGCGATAGAGATAATTGCAGAACCAAATGTTGAAATAAGCTTAGATAGAATGAGGGATAAACTAAAAATGTTAAGGAGATATGACATCTATTTCTATGTTGTCACAGATCCAGAATTAAAGAAATATGATGAATTTGGTGAAATACTGTTGAGGACTCAAGTTCCCGCAAAGATAAGGAAGATATTTGAAACGAAATAAATGGAGGTATGAAAAATGCCAGAAGAAGAAACCGAGAAGGTAAACCCGGACAGGGTTGGAATACGGATGGACATACTTGAGAATATAATAAAGGACCTGAATGCCAACGAAGATCTGAGAAAGATATTCGGTGTCCCAGTTTCAAGGGCATTGGTTGTTGTTGCAGACAACAACGATTTGCGCATCGAAGAAGGTGGTTTAGTTGAATTGACCGAGGATCAAGAAAAGAAGTTTCTTGAAATATTGGAGGAGATAATAAGGGCAAATATGGTATAACCCAAGGATTTAAATTAAATTCAATAGTGAAGGGAAAATATGAAATATAAAATCTTGGTAATTTTTTTAGTCTTTATATTAATTTCTAATGTTTATTCTCAGCACATCATACCCATCGAGTTGAGGGAGGCATCGATCTGGGATTTCGTGAATCTTATATATGGGATATCCACAGCATTTGCGACTCTCCTATTAATATTTCATGGATTTAAATTTATAACCGCCTCCACCACCGAGGACAAAAGAGAAGCCAGAAATGGCTTAATTTATACGCTCCTTGGTCTTTTTATAATTGCCCTTGCACTGGCCCTGGTTAATTTTCTATATAGTAGGCCCGCAGGATACTAATTATCGCATTCTTAGTTCTATAAATGTTATGGCCAATGGCACGATAAAGAATAGGATACTAAATAGAATTTCTATTTCATATGGCAAATGGATTTTAAGTATGTAGATTCCACAGAATATTCCAATTATTATTCCAATGATCGCCCCTCCCAAGACATCGGTCTCGGAATGGACCTTGAGGTTAATTCTTGAGTGCACATAGAGCAAACCCAGGGGGATTAGAAGCAATGCGAAGAATGGATTTACAAAATACACAAATGCTATGCCACCGATGGATGCCATACTATGAATTGATGGAAATCCATATTTTGCTATTGTGCCGGTATACCTCGGAATTCTTCTCTCCGTTTTGAATATAATCTTCAGCAGAATTCCAACTATAATACAAATCAATAAAAATATGAACGCGGATGAAAATATATGTATCACTTTGTCGATTTCCTTCAAATTTATAATTAAATACATGATAGCTATAAATAGATATGGAATTGCTGGAAATTTGTCGATAATTCTATAGATTAAATACTTATCAAATTTTGGCATGAATGGTTTGAATTTTGGAGCAATTAATTTATCATACCTTTCTACATTATCTGAAGTCACATACTTACACTTATAATATGGCAAATAGACAAGACCATCATATGAAATCTTATCTTTCTTGTATAAATTTTGCAATATATCCAAAATCTCATCATATTTGTAATTTATTGGATCTGGGTCGAATTCCTTTTTTATTTCTTTACTGAATTCCATAAAGTGCTCAAGGTCAAATGATATATCGATCTCCGGTTTATAGATAATTGCCCTAACTTGTTTTTCTTTCTCTCTCTTCTTTAGTTTTGGCGCTTCAGATGTTGGTGTTGAAATCTCACTTGTTGTTATAGTGACGGCGTCTGAAATTTCATCGAGTATTAGATTTAATTTATCGCCCCTACCGTCCATCTGAACAATCACAAGACCCTTCCTCTCCAATATATTTAGAGTTTTTCCCTTGACATACTTATGTTTTAATTCCCCATATCTTATCAAATCCATATACTCCTTTTTTGCATCTTGAGGCAGATCCATGATCCTCCTTATGAAGTCATCTCGCATTATCTTATCCTCCTCCAGGTAGAGAACATCTCCGCTGTGTAGATCAACATAAACATTCCTTATAATTTCCTTATCATTAAGAATTTGCCTAAATCTAAACTGTGCCAATGGAATATATCTCCTATCTATCTCGACGATCTTCTCATCGGATGGAAAAAGCCCAAATAATCTTTCCCTTTTCCTATTCTCAAAATAATCTATAACCTCTTCATCGGTGAATCTTGGAAGAAACGCCCCCTTTGCCTCAACAACCCTATGTTCCTCTAAGAGTTCTATTAGCTCAGCTCCATCAACAAGTCTTATTGGCAAGTGTTTGGCATATTTCTGCGCATCCTTCGTAAAATATGAAGATGTAATTAGAATGCCATTTATTGCACCAATTTGTAACATATCTTCTTGAAGGTCCTCAATATCTTCTCTTTCTATCGGACCGTGATATGAGATGGCCCTGAGAAGGGTTCTTACATCTTTATTTAGGACAAAATGATGAGAAACGATAATAATGTCTCCCTCCCTGGTCCTTTCCATATATTTTATCTCTAGATTAAATTCGGGTAATAATTTAGATAGAAGTTTTCTCAGTTTGTTCTCATCCAATTCTAGTCTTTCGGGCTCTGGGGGACCCTTATCAAATATGAAGGGGATGTCCATATTAACCCTTGCCACTTATCGCAACCAATAATGTGTTAAATTCGTACGCCGTCTTTAACAATTCCTCCCTCGTCACCTCGTCCTTTTTTGATATAAATTTCACTATTATGCTTTTTTCTGGGTCACCATTTATTATTATGTGATTATCGTCAATTAATTCGTCGGCGGCCCTCATTATTACATGAACCTTGTATAATTTTGGATTTACTCTCACGGTAACAGATTTCCCACTTTCATCGATTGTGATGTTATTGGTGTTTAAATCTTCATCACTCATTTTTAATCACACCCAATCTCTTCTTTATTTCCTCAATTCTCTTTTTATATTCTTCCTCCTCTTTTTCAATATCCTCCTTGTACTCTTCTAATCTCTTTGGTTCGATTTCATCCTTCTCTAGTTTCTTCTCTATGCTTCTTATCCTCTGTTCATACTTATCCATAACATCTTTGTAATAATTGACCATCTCTGGTGTAATTAATGACTCCGGAGAAACACCAGTCCTCTTTGTAATCGATTCTGCCAATCTTGAAATCTCCAATGGCAATACTATTTTTGTTGCCCTTCCTCTCGCGATCTTATCTAATGCCTCTAAGTACATATATGTTAGAGCAGGGTCTGTCAATTTAGAACCAGCTTCTCTAATAGCATCGATTTCAACCTTAATTGCTTCGGCCTTTTCATGTGCAGCCAACTTCAATTGCTCTGCAGCAACCTTCTCATGCATGGCATCCTGTACCTTCTCGGGAAATCTTATAAATGTTAATTTAATCTTCGGAACAACCACACCCCATTCTCTCCCCGGCTGATTTGCGGCTTTATGTATGGATGCCTCGATCTTATGAGTTATCTCATCCATATGAGAAACTATATAGTCAGAAGTGGAACTTCCACATATATGGGTTAATGCGGAATTTACATAGCTTAGGACTGCACTCTCATAATCTCTGACATTTATAACTGCACTCTTTGGGTCCGATACATACATAAAAACCTCCGGCGATACCAAGAATCTAACCTTATCCCTTGTAACAACCTCTTGGGGGTCTATGGTATATACATGCAACCTCAAATCTACCCTAACATACTTCTCAAGAAGCGGGAAAATCAGTGTCCAACCAGGTCCGGCAACTTCCTTGAATTTACCCAGCCTAAAAACAACGCCCCTCTCATATTCATCAAATTTAACAATAGTCCTTTGGATATATAGGATGGCAATCAACAGTAAAACAAAGAGGCGAAAATTTATATAAAAATTTCCAATTACGATCGCATCTGTTGGGGGGAATATAAGCATAACAAAAAGAAATGCCATTATTAGAACATAGATCACATCCATCCATCTAAATCCGGTCTCCTGCTTACCTCTGAGCGAAAACCCTCTCCTCTTTTGACCTTCTCCAAGTGGTATTAAAGCCATCTTTATTTGTTCTTATTACTATTACAACTTTTAATTAAATAAATATGCGAGAGATGTGCAAATTTTCTTAAGTTAAGTTCTATTTTTCACCGAATTTTTCATCAGTCTTAAATAGAAAATATTAAAATTGCGATAATTCCACAGATAAATTCAAAGAAAATTAATGATAAAACCAAATTCTGCTCAGAGATTCCATTACTAAGCTTCATTATCCACTGACAAAAACTTATTGGCTTTTTTTTGCAGTATAATTTTCCATTTATGCATGTGCCCCACCAATCGCCTGATGGAAATCCATTTATTGCCTTTATAAAAAAATCAATGGCATACGGAATTATCACGATTATTCCAGCGGTCTCAAAATTTCCAACAATTACTGCAGAGGAGATCGCAGCACCTATTGTCAGGGTTCCGATATCGCCGATTAATATCTTTGCGGGATACCAGTTATAGAATAAAAATGCTAGCAGCGCACCACTAATGGCGATTAGAATTATAAAACTCTCGGGATTATTTGTTTTGAATGCAATAAATGCCAGGGATAAACATGCAACCAATCCCATTCCCGCCTCAAGCCCGTTAAAACCAGCGAGCATATTTGTAACATTTGACGCCCCGGTAATTCCTATTGGAACAAGAATTAGAATGTAGAGTATACCGAATTCTATAGAGCCGATAAATGGAATTACCATCTTTGTTGTTCCAGCCTTTACAGCAACCAATGGAAGTGCTGCAAATAATGGCAATAAAGCCTTAACAATTTGCCTCATAGAGAATAAATCATCAAATATCCCAATTATCGAGATTATGAGAATTGTTGATAGAGAAGCAAATATGAGTTCAAGTCTAAGTTCTGGAAATAATGTAAGCCCGGTAATGGAATAAATCTGTTCAGAGAATGTATAAGCCGCGATCGCTGTCAAAACACCTAAGGAGGTGCCAAAGACGATTGCAAAACCACCCATCTCCGGAATCTCCGGCATTCCGGGTTTATTCATGTCCTTTCCAGTAATCTTTGCTCTTCTCAGTTTTGGTATTATCCAAGGAGTCATGAGATAAGTGCCGATGAATGATAAAATAAATAATAAGAAAACCGACTCGTGCATTTTTTCAATCCAAATATTTATTTCTTACATCCTTATAAGTTTATTAATTATCCTAAAATAATAATTGTATCCCAATAATCCTAAATAAATCAACATTTCATGATTCGTGATTTAGCGGTCGTAGTGTAGTCTGGTTATCACTCGGGCTTGCCAAGCCCGCGACCCGGGTTCAAATCCCGGCGACCGCACTCTAATACAAAAATAACAAGAGATAATAGAGAGGGTCATGTCTTATTAACTTAATCAATACCCTGGTGAGTTGGATGAAAAGGAAGTGGAAGATTTTGATTACGATTGGGGCAATCTTTCTGTTCATTTTGGGGATTATGGGAATGACATTTTTCATTGTGGGAATTTTAAGTGGTGAGGTGCCCAGAATTGGAAACAAGATAGCAGTAATTCCAATAAAGGGTGAGATAACAATTGAGGGTTGTCAGGCAACTATCCTTGAAACACCCCAGTGTGCAAATGTAAGAAAATTAAAGGAGATAATTAAGAGAGAGGATGGCGATCCATTTACAAAGGCAATAATTCTCGATATAAATTCCGGCGGTGGAAGTGTTGTCGCGAGCAGAGAATTAATGAGGGCTGTAAAGGAGTGTAAAAAGCCCGTTGTTGCGTGGATTGGAGAGGTTGGAGCTTCGGGGGCATATTATGTCGCTTCTGGGGCAGATAAGATCGTTGCGGATGAGAATTCAATAACTGGCAGTATTGGTGTTATTATGACAATTAAACATTATTATGAATTATATAAAAAGATTGGAATAAATGTTACTGTTATAAAGTCCGGCGATGTAAAGGACATTGGAAGTCCATATAGAGAAATGACGGAAGAAGAAAAAAGGGAATTGCAAGAGATAGTTGATGATGTCTATAACGACTTCATAAATGATGTTGCAAAGAATAGAAATCTCTCTCCAGAATATGTCAGGAATATCTCCGATGGAAGCATATATCTTGGGAAAGATGCAAAGGATTTGGGGTTAATTGATTATATTGGTGGAATGGACAAGGCAATAGAGGTTGCTTCAGAATTGGCTGGAATTGAGGGGGAACCACAAATTGTTAGGGTCGAGGATGATGAAGAAATAACAATTTGGGATCTATTATATAGGTGATGTGGAATGGGGAGAATAAAACAGGCATTTTTGAAGAGGATTGCGGACAAACTCTTGGAGGAATATGGTGATGAATTTACAACAGATTTTGAAACAAACAAGAGGAAGGTTCAGGAGTTTAGTAATGTCGAATCAAAGACGATGAGAAATAAGATTGCTGGTTATATAACAAGGGTGAAGAAGAAGGAGGGTGAGTCTTAATCATCTCAGATCATCTCGTTATAATTGTAACTATATCCCCATCCTTAACCTCATGCTCTAAGCCAACAATCTGACCATCGAATCTTACGGAATTTCCCCAGACCCTCGCATATCTAAATCCCTTCTTAATATCCTGGTGAATTTTATCACATACATCTATAATTCTCGAACCACTCTTCATTATCAATGGCTCTTCCATATCTGCCTCTTTACCGGGGGGCTTCATATAAATCCTTATAAATCCCAATCTCCTAAATATCTCATCCTTCAACACATCAAGATTCGTTCCATTCTTCGCAGATATTGGAATAAATTCTCTCTTGATCTTCTCTCCAATTGAATTTAATGAATTTAAGTCATCAAGGAGGTCTATCTTATTAATTACGATGATCGATGGAATATAGACTCTGTTTCCGACTATGGCATCTATAATCTTCTCCTCATCAACTTCTTCATGGATCGTTACATCTGCGGAATGAATCTTATATTCGTTGAGAATTTCCTTGATTAATTCTTTTTTAATTTTCAGATTCTTATTTGAGATAATATGAATCCCTCCACTGTGCTTTCTCTCTATCTTAATATCTGGGCGCCTTTGATTTAGCCTAATTCCAATCTTGTATAGTTCATCCTCTATAATCCCGAGTTGCTCAATCCTTAAGGCATCAACAATTATCAGAATTAAATCCATATTCCTAATCACCGAGAGAATTTCTTTCCCCCTTCCTCTACCGATCGATGCTCCCTCTATAATCCCGGGCAAATCAATTAACTGAATATCTGCCCCATTATACTTCATCATCCCGGGGATTACGCTCAGGGTTGTGAACTCGTATTCTGCAATTTTTGACTTAACATTTGTCAATTTATTCAACAGGGTTGATTTTCCAACGGACGGAAAACCGACTAATGCAACACTCGCATCACCAAACTTTCTGATGCCCTCTGTTCTTGCACCACCCCCGCAGCCTCTCGATATTAATTCTTCCCTCAGTCTTGCAAGTTTTGCCTTTAGCCTACCTATATGGTGCTGAGTCTTTTTATTATATGGAGTTTTCCTTATCTCTTCCTCAATTTCCCTTATCCTTTCTTCAATTGTCGGCATTCTAACATTCTAAAATTGTATCCTAAATTTATATTCTAAATTATATTTATTCGATTAAGATAGATTAATGCAATGAGAATAATAACAATATTTTCATTCGTCCTGATTTCGGCACTTCTGTGGTTTTTATTATATGATAGCGCTCTTAGAAATTATTCCCTAATCCCCGCATTGTTTGCAATACAAATATCATTGAATGATTTTTTGGAGATTTATATATTTTCAAGTGTTGGGAGAAGACTATTCCTGCTTTTAATTTTCCCGGGAACGGTGATGCACGAACTCTCTCACTATATCGCCGCCAAATTGCTTGGATGTCAAGTAATGGATATCTCATTATTTCGTCCAGATATGAAAAATGGAACCTTGGGTGAGGTTAGATATAGATGTAAGGATGACATATTAATTCCAATTAAAACCCTTTTTATTGGAATTGCGCCATTCATTGGATGCGGTCTGCTTTTAGTTGCTTTATTTAATTTCTATAACTCATATTCTGGCAACGATTTGATTACTGTGAAGATTCTAGATGTAGAGTCAATGGACGGTATTCTAAACTCGCTCATTAAAATATGGAGTCTCTTCTATCTACAATTTAAAATAAATTTTGACCCGATATTGATTATCGTGCTGTATATGCAGATATGTCTTGGCTTGGGGGTTGCTCCAAGCAGTGCAGATTTTAAACAATTCCTCAGGTCATTTATGGAGCATAAAATTGGGGCATTAATCCTACTTTTGCTCTTGGTTTCTATTTCTTTAATCCCAGTTATTGAGAATTCCAATGGTATAGAATATGGAGAATTTCTTACAGGATACATAACCTTAGCATTAAATTATGTAATTCTCATCTCATTGATCTCCATATCACTCCTACTCATCTCAATTCCATTAATATTCATTGGAATAAAATTCCTTGAAATTGGATTTATGTTCAAATTCCTTTCGGTTTTAATTCTGATTTTGGGGTATCTGGTCCTGAGGGACATCAGAATTGCGATTCTTATTTTAATATCCTCAATTCTTATATTTAGGTATTTCGGTATTCTAACCAAGATAAGAAAATGAGAATTGGAGAAAAGAACACCATTCCGGGAGGAAAAAATGTTATTCTCTTAGGAATAGTAAGTTTCTTGAATGACCTGAGCAGCGAGATGATAATACCAATTCTTCCAGTCTTCATAAAATTACTTGGTGGTGGGGGAATTGAGATCGGATTGATTGCAGGTTTAAGAGATAGTGTCTCAAGTTTATTGAATGTGATCAGTGGTTATTTATCCGACAAAACTGGGAAGAGGAAGGTATTTGTCTGTTCTGGTTATCTTACATCTGCAATATTCAAGTTTCTGTTGTCATTCTCCAGCAAATGGCAACATGTGTTGTTGTTTACCTCGCTTGAGAGGGTAGGTAAGGGCATTAGGACATCACCACGAGACTCGATACTCTCGGAATCGATGCCGAGGGAAAAGGGCAAGGGATTTGGAATTCATAGGGCATTTGATGAGGCCGGGGCAATTCTTGGAACGATTTCTGCCTTTATATTGTTCTGGTTTTTTGATATTGGTTTAAGTAGTATAATATTCATCGCTGCGATAATCTCCTTTTCGTCAATACTTCCGCTCTACCTCGTGAGGGAAAAGAAGAGAAAACCAATTGATACAACCCTAAGAATAAATCTGAGAAGATTATCCAGGGAATTGAGAGTATTTATCCTAATCTCCGGGATATTCGCGCTGGCAAATTTCAGTTATATGTTCTTTATTCTCAGGGTAGAAGAATCCCTTACCGGAAAATTTGCAATTGCAGTGCCAATTTTACTATATGCATTATTCAAGACATTTAAGGTTATGTTCTCAATTCCATTTGGAATCATCTCCGATAGAATTGGGAGAAAAAGGATTATTATTCTCGGTTATGCTCTCTTTTCATTTACATGCCTCGGATTTGCGTATCTAAATTCTCTACTGGCATTTCTCATTCTGTTTTCAGTCTATGGAATTGCAGACGCAATAATCGATGGAAATCAGAGGGCTTATGTATCTGATTTATCTAAGGAAAGGGTGAGGTCAACGGCACTTGGAACATTCCATACGGTAAATGGCATAATGACTCTACCTTCAAGTGTAATAGCGGGATTCCTCTGGAATATTTCACATGAGATGACATTTATCTATGGCGGAATAATGAGCCTCATTGCGGTTTTATTCCTCTTAACAATATTTCGAAGGGAAAACCGCTAACTTTATATTTTAAAAATGGAAATTTATTAAATGAAGCAGAAAAATGGAAATAAAAAATTATCTCAGACCAGTTGAAAGCGAGAATTCATTCAAATTGAAGAGAGACCATGATGTGGTTATAGCAGAAATCCATGACATAGAGGGGCTCAGAAATGCAATTGAAATTGTTCCCGGGGATGTTATAGCATTTCATATGGACAATAGAAATGACTTTGCAGCATGGATCGAGAGTATTGTGGGTTGCAACACATTGGGAAAGGCGCTGCAGGAGATTCAACTAAATTCGGAGGACATCGAATCAACGAGAAGGAAATTGGTTGAGGTATTGGATCTTAGCATTAGTCTTATGAAGGAGGTCTTGGGAGAGACAAAAGATTAATCGATTTTTTGATGTAATTGTCAGTTATTGGAAATTTAATAATTACAATTGCGGCAGTATTTATTCTAAATTATCGTTTATATATACTCCCTCATGAACCGAGACTGTAGAGTTCCGAGATCAAGGCTTTGTCCCGCACACTTTACCACCATTGGAAAGGAAAGTGGATTAATTTGGATAGAGTCATTCGCAGCTATCTATAACTTCATAATCTGATCGGTGAAGTCGTAAACTTTAC
>Ga0209410_1000034_pt1 | contig 50109 bp, 44 predicted proteins | sample Mar14436cmmetaG_FD_184135 | JGI IMG/M metagenome (GOLD analysis project Ga0209410, IMG submission 184135) | Marine hydrothermal vent microbial communities from Guaymas Basin, Gulf of California to study Microbial Dark Matter (Phase II) - Marker... ... | reverse complement strand
GATGGCTGGGTGAGCCGGATCGCTCTTCGCTCCCTCGTTCGGCACCAAGTCGCCGCGCTCCAAGAGATCGGACGTCAAGCCCTTGTAGGAGGGATGTCTGCCCAGAGCCTCCAATATGTTTCTGTACCCTATGGCTGGAGGGAGCTTCTGGCTGGAGGTTCTAGGATAAGAAATTAGAGCCTCCAAGTAGAGCCTCTCGGCTATGTTGCTAGTTCTTCTAGGAGTATACTTGAAGAGGCTGTACGCCTCGGTCTGTAGGGAGCTCAAGTCGAAGGGGGTGGGAGGCTTCTGCTTAGTCTTCCTCACGTCGACCCTAGTTACTGTGCCGAGTTTTCCAGAACAAGCTTTAACTATGGAGTTGGCCTCCTCCAGGTTCCAGATCGCCTTCTTCTCGTACTCAGCCTCGTATGTTGACCCTCCGATCTGGATGATTGCCTTGACGGTCCAGTAGGGCGTCGGGACGAAAGTGTTTATCTCCTTCTCCCTCTCAACTAGGAACTTAAGCGTCGGGCCTTGAACCCGGCCCGTGCTGATCGTTGCGTACCGTCCGCTCCAGCGCTTCGCGGCGGTAGTCATGGCTCTTGAGAGGTTTATCCCGTAGTATAGGGCATCGATGAGGTGGCGGCACATCCCGGCCTCAGCCGTTGAGAACTCTATGTGGGGCAACATCTCCTCGTAGGACTTTCTCAGCTCATCGGCGGTTAAGGTGGAGAACTTCATCCTCTTAGCCTCGGCGTCCTTACCTCCACAAGCGTACTTGAGCACGGTGTAGCCTATAGTGGCTCCTTCTATATCATAGTCGGTAGCAAGCACATACTCTTGGGCGTCCTTTGAGAGCTTGGAGATGGCCTCTATCCACTTCTTGGTCTGACCTGAGTTCCTCTCAACCTCGTACCTTGGAGCCCAGTAGAAGTCGAAGACCGGGTATACGTCGCGGTCTTTAACCTTTGGGGCAACCGTATATAGGTGGCCTAAAGCCGAGATTATTATGAGCCTGTCCCCGTTCCTTGAAGATTCATAGTAGGGAACCCCGTTAAGCTTCTTCTCCCGAACCTTACCAGCCTCGTTGAGCGCCTTAGCTAGACGAGCCGCGGCGTCCGGCTTCTCACAGAGTATTAATATAGTCTTCCCGCCCAACCCTTGAGTCATCTCGACCAGCCTACAAGAGGGGGTCTTCCAACAATAGCCAAGTTTACCCTTATCGATAACTCTCCCGCCAATATAACAGTTATCCCAGTCCTCACAGATGTGGCAACTTGAGGTGTAGGTTTTTTAGGTTTCTTCTTGGATAGGTCTTCTCATGTTCGGTGTTAGGGCTTTGGTTGAGAGGCTCAGGCTTTTTGAGAGGAATAGGGTTCCATGGAACCTTAAGGTTCTGGGTTTGGCTATGTATTTCCAGACATCCAGCCTAGCGGGGACGGCTAGGGTTCTCTCGGAGTTCTGTAGGGTTTCTAAGACTGCTACGTGGAAGTGGGTTGCCAAACTGAGAAAGAGGTTGGAGGTGGCTTCTGGGGAGGAAACGTCGGAGGCTGATCGCTGTCGATGAGACATGCGTCAAGTTTAACGGCCTAAATCTGCTGGGTCTTCTCGGCGGTGGATGTGGAGAGAAACCGGGATTGTGTGCATGAGGGTATACCCGTCTAGGAACATTCTAACAACCGAGTCCTTCTTTAGGCGTGTCCTAAACCTGTGCGATGGGAGGCCCGAGTTCATAGTGGATAGGGCTCCATGGCTGAGGCAGGCGCTGATCCAGCCTGGGACTTAACCATCACCACCAAACCTTCGAGCCTAGAAGCCTCGCCAAATCAGCCTTCTCATCCCTCAAGCAGAGGACGAGAACACTCTTCAACAACATAACCGTAAACCTGAAGCGTAACCAGCACCTAAGATGGAGGAGAACCATAGAATGCTGGAACCTACTCTGCGACATGTTCACATACTACTACAACCACCTAAGGAGGAAACCTTAAGTCGCCACGTCCAAAATCAAGCGAAATTTTTAATTTATTATTATTCTCCTATCTTTAATTGTATTGTTGGAGGGTCTGGAGATTAATCGACCGCCTGTTTGGCAGATGATTAGAGAAGCCGTAGGATCTTTAGGAGGATGCGCTTCTCGTAAAGAGATCGTGAATTATATTAAGGGGAAGTATGGCGATGTTAATGAAAGAACGATACAATCCCACATAACCTTATGCGCTGTTAACCACCCCTCAAGGATCCATTTCCCGCCTAATAAAAGACCGCGTGACTGTTCGACACTAACTAATCGGTACGACATTCTGTTCAGAAGGGATGATGGCAAGTATGAGTTTTATGATCCTAATAGGCATGGCGTATGGCTTATAGGAGAGAAAGATGGAGAGCTCCAAGTAATCGGTCCCTCAGGCGTATTGAAACGCGGAAAGAAACCCCGTAAGTCTCCAGGGCTTGTAAGACCCGTTCATCCAAGGTGGATAGGAGTTTTTAATCCCCTATTTAGGACTGCCCTTTACAGTTTAATGAATGCCTTAGAGTTTTTCCAGCAAGGAGAGGAAAGACACCGGCAAGGTGCTTTGATCTTTATGGACCAGGCTGTTGAGTATGCGTTGAAGGCAGTACTCTATGAGCTTGATAGAACGCGATTTCTTGAGAGTCATCTTGAGAGGCTTGGCTATGAAGATGCGATAATGGAGGTCGAGAAAAACGGCATAATAATTTTACGTGAAGAGAAGGTTGAGTTGAGGAAGGTTCATGGAACTCGAAATTACGCTCAGCACAGGGCAGTAATACCTGACTCAAACTGGACGAGAGAATACATGAGATGGGTCTATAACTTCATGAAGAGGTTCTGCCGAGATAACTTCAACGTTAACATAGATGATTTAATTCCACCACATATGAGAGCAGACGTGACAACTTAAGGTTATAGGGGTTTTGATGGCTGATCTAAAGCGGCTAATACTAGGCTTCGACCGAGTTGTGTGAACGGAAAAGGAGAGATGGATAATTGACCGGTCAACTGAGTCATCTCGACCAGCCTACAAGAGGGGGTCTTCCAACAATAGCCAAGTTTACCCTTATCGATAACTCTCCCGCCAATATAACAGTTATCCCAGTCCTCACCTTTATTAGGAGCGTTTATCCAAAAATATTGGAGGGAAGCCACATGCCTCAGCGAGTTCTCTGTAAAGAGTGTGGAGCCATCCTATATGAGGGGATAGAACTGAAGACCCCCGACGAAGTTATTCAAGCTAACAACGGCAAGTGCCCGAAATGCGGCAGGAAACTCTCCCTCATCCCCCATAAAATCGAGATTCTTCCCTTCAAAAAACCTAAGAGAGCATTAAGGTGAACCCGGCCGGTTTGAGGATCACTCACCTGCCAACCGTCACCCGTGAGACACCATAAACTAAATAAAAAAGGTCTCCTAACCCTTTGAGGAGGATTCCCAGATGGCGTTCAAAAGGTTGTCTAACAGCCTCAAGAGGTGGTTTAGGGGAGACCGGATTATAGAGGGCATTAAAGCCCTTTCGGCTCTCCGGTTTGAGGTTTCCCATGAGGCTCTCCTCCGCTGGACGGCTCTCCTCCTCACGTTGCTCATAGCCATGACCGTCAGGCTCCTCCCCATAAGGTGGGCCTTCTACCTCTCCGAGTTCGACCCATACTACCAGTACCGATTAACAAAGTTCATCGTGGAGAACGGCTTTGCATCTTGGACTTCATGGCACGACTTCATGGGATGGTACCCTTATGGGAGGAATGTAGCCCGCCTCTCGTTCCCCGGGCTTCCCTTCACAGCTGCAACCCTATACATGATCTTGGACGCCTTAGGGATACGGATAGTCCTTCCCCCGACGCTTGACCCGCTCCTCTCCGACCCGGTCTTCAACTTCTGCGTAGTCTTTCCCGTAGCCATGGGAACGATTTCATGTCTAGCCATATACTTCCTAGGTAAAGATATAGGCGGAGAGGCCGTAGGCCTCTTCTCAGCCCTATTTTTGGCCTTGAACCCGTCCTACATAGGGAGAACTTCCCTAGGGTTCTTCGACGACGAGACCGTTGGAATCTTCGGGATAATCCTCTTCATGATCTTCTTTTTAAGAGCCGTGGAGGAGAAGGTCTCTTTCAAGAAGAGCCTTTTATACTCCGTGGCTTCCGGCTTGTCCCTAGGCTACATAACGGCTTCTTGGGGGGCCGCCCGTTATCCGATCGCGATGACCGCGCTCTTTGCCTTAGTTTTGTTGCTGATGCGCCAATACTCAACTAAGCTACTCGTCAGTTACGGCGTAACCTTCGGCTTAACCCTCTTCATATGCGTTAATGTCCCGAAACTCGGCTTCGAATTTCTGCGGGAAGCAACTCTCATGCCCGTCTACGGAGTTCTCCTACTAATGTGCATATTCGAAGCCTACAGCCGTATAAGAACCCGGAGGCTCAAGGTGATCTGTATCGGAGGTATAATCGCTCTATCCGTCGTTGCGTTCGCTCTACTTTGGAGCATGGGCTACGTTAAACCTCTCAAGGCAAAATTCATTTCAACATTGAACCCTTTCTTGAGGTCTTCCTATCCCCTGTTCGAGTCGGTTGCTGAGCATAAGCCGTCGGCTTGGGCTACCTTCTACTACGACTTGGGAGTCGGCGTTCTCTTCCTGCCTTTAGGAATTTTCTTCGCGGTTCAGATGGGAACCCGGAGGGGAATCTTCCTGATCATATACGGGTTGACAGCTCTCTACTTCGCCAGCACCATGATCAGGCTTACCCTCATCTTGGCTCCAGCCGTTAGCCTCCTCTGGGCCCTAGCCGTAGTCCGGCTGGTGAGGCCCTTCATAGTTCTGTTGAAAGAGAAGACCGCGCCGACGAAACGGAGAGCCCGCTTTAGGCCGCGTCTGGGAAAGGAGTTCAGCGGAGCAGCTGTACTCGTGATCTTCCTTCTCCTCGTTTTCAACTTTGTAATAGGGACGGACTTCATGATGGGGCCGAGAGCTCAAGGTCCGAGAGTCTTCTCTCAAGCCTACTCACCCGTCACGATAGCGGCGGCGAGCCTCCCCGTCAAACCGTCCTCGACGGTCACCGACTGGTTTGAGGCTCTAGCGTGGATGAGAGAGGAGCTTCCCCCTTCACCTCCATACGGGCCAACCGTGGTAGCCAGCTGGTGGGACTACGGTTACTGGATAACGACGATCGGTAACAAGACCTCTCTAGCCGACAACCAGACCTTCAACTGGACCCAGATAGAGCAGATAGCGAAGATGTTCATGTCCCCCGTGAATGAGTCGATCAAGATACTCAAAAGATACAACGTAACCCACGTCCTTGTCTTCACGTCGATCACCAAGGACGGGTGGGACCTACCCTACGGCGAGGCTGGGAAGTTCAAGTGGATGATAAGGATAGCGGGCCTCAACGAGACCAAGTTCGGTCGAGACGTCTTTTCTGGGGGGCGGTCTTACTGGGAGTGGAGCAGCTACGGGAAGAACACGACTCTCTACTTGATGATGACCTACGGCAAGTACAGGAAGGTTCCCGACTCCCAATACGTTCAAAGCCAGTACTGGGAAGTCTACCAGAACTTTGAGATCTTCAATAAACATTTCAAACTCGTGTACTACTCGAAGGGTGAAGCCGTGAACAACGCCTATTACGCGCTCATACTCATCTATGAAGTGAAGTACTAGGCTTGGAGCAGAATCAGCACCTCTACGACCGCGGCCAACAAGAGGATGACCGTTGAGGCCGTTATCATCTTAGGCGCACTATTCAGTTCTTGTTTGAGAGCCTTCAAGCCTCCCTTCGCCGCGGTGTACGTGATCCAGAAGCTCTCCGAGAGGGCTAGGCTGTAGGCCACATACTCCATAACAGCGTGTGGGAAGACCATCACGGAGAGTAGGAGAAGGAGCGGGTTGCCTCCATGGAGCGCCCCCAGAGCTGCCAGAACTCTCCCAGTTGAGTAGAGCACGTATACCCCATGGACGATTCCCAGCACCGGAACAAACATGAAGAGGCAGTGTATCAAGTTGTTACCGAAGATCACCGCTACACCTATCTCTGGAGCGTTGAGGATTATGTTCCTTACATTCTCGGTCTCGCGGAGAATCATCTGAGCTTCTGAACTGTCCATGCTTGAGAGAGCACCCGCAATAGTCGAGGCGAAACCGACGGCGAAGAAGACCGCCACAAGCATAAAACGTTTCGACATAGAGACTTTAGGAAGCCGATCTTCAAGGGTTAACGTCTCCGCGTATGTTGGGGGCTGAACAACCAGCCTTAGAGGGGCTCCGCAGTTGGGACAGAACCTGGCCTCTTCATTTTCAGGTATCTTAAACCCGCATCGACTACAACGGGACATGGCTATCGAATCCAAAGGATGTATTGGATGCGAGGTAGATAAGTTATGCGCTTTAGAGCGCTTAAACTTCACCGAGCGACACTAAACCTTTAACATCTTTAACCCTCGGGAGTACTATTAAAAGGGTTGAAAAAGGATATTTTTAGTGGATGGTTCGGATGAGCCTCCTTGTATGCATCGACTGCGAAAGCGTGGTTGAGCCTTATCCACCCAAGTATAAGTGTCCAGTGTGCGGCGGCCTACTCGAGTACAGGATGAGACCTGAGAGGTTGAGGGCCGCCAAGTTAAGCGGCCCCCTCACCTTCTGGAGGTACCGTAGCCTCCTCCCCGAGGTAAAGAACCTTGTGACGATGAATGAAGGGGGAACCCCGCTTCACGTTGTAAGCCGTCTAGCCGACCAGATGGATTTGAGGAGCCTCCTCCTCAAGGATGAGACGCGGAACCCGACGGGCTCCTTCAGGGACAGAAGCGCGGCCCTCCTCCTCTCCAACGCTATAGACCTAAACTACGAAACCTTGATCTGCGCCACCAACGGGAATATGGGGGCTTCTCTGGCCGCGTACTGCGCCAAGTACGGGCTCGTCTGCCACGTTCTGATCCCGAAGATAATGGATGTTGGTAAGCTCGCCCAGATGCTCGTATACGACGCCGTGATCGAGGAGTGCGGCGAAACGGTGGACAAGTCCATAGAGGAGGCTGAGAGACTGGCGTCCGAGACCGGATGGTATCAAGCTACGCCTGAACTCAACCCTCTAACCCTCGAGGCTCAGAAGACCATCTCATACGAGGTTTCGGAGCAGATAGGGGTTCCAGACTGGTTCATAGTCCCTATGGGAAGCGGCGGAACTATCTACTCGATCTGGAAAGGCTTCAGGGAACTCAAAGAGATGGGTAGGATAGACTCGACGCCGAGGATGATAGGCGTCCAAGCTGAGGGATGCTCACCCATAATAGACTCTTACCTAAAGGTTAGAGACTATAAGGGTAGAAGGTCAGGTAAGCCCCTAACCCACGCGGTGGGCATACTCGTCAGGAAGCCCCTCCAGCTGGAGATGGCCATCAAAGCCATAAAAGAATCGGATGGGACGGCCCTCTCAGTCTCCGACAAGGAGATATTCCAAGCCGAACAAGCTATAGCTAAACTGGAAGGCATATTCGCCGAGCCTGCTAGCTCAGCGACGATAGCCGCTCTGAAGAGAATACGGGACAGTGGAATGCTAGACCCAAAGGACAGGGTTGTCTGTCTAATAACGGGAAGCGGGTTGAAAGCCACAGATGTTCTCCAAGCCCTAGCTAAGAAGAGAAAGACAGCGGTGCTCGGCGCTGAGCTCAGCACGAAGGAGAGGATTCTCAGGATTCTAAGCCAGAGGGACGCCTACGGGTACGAGATATGGAAAGCCTTGGGTAAAACCATGACGAGGGTCGCCGTTTACCAGCACCTAAACGACTTGGATAGAAAGGGGCTCACAACAACGTACAGCAAAGAGAAGAGGAAGTATTTCCGGATAACGGAGCGGGGAAGGAGGGTTCTCCGAGCCATAGATGAGCTGAAGATCCTACTTTAGGGTAACCCTTTATTTTTTCCAAAAACTTTTAATGTGGTGAAGAGTCTGGTGGAGCTATGATGAGGGAGCACTGCGGGGTCATAGGTATATTCTCCCTAGAAGGCTACAACGTAGTTCCCATGATCATCTCCGGACTGGAAGCTCTCCAGCATAGAGGGCAAGAGTCTTGGGGGATAGCCGTCCCCAACCGCGAGCCCTTCAAGAGGTTGGGCATCGTCTCCCAAGTCACCGAAGGAGAATATAAGGCTCTCTTCAAGGTGAACGCCAACGTTGGAATAGGCCACGTAAGGTACTCAACTACGGCTAAGTCAACCCTGCGGAACGCCCATCCGCTGAAGATAGGAGGGTCCGAAGGATTCTGCATAGCCCATAACGGAACACTCGACAGAGAGTATCTCATCCGAAACCTTACGGAAAGAGGGCTCTCCCCGCCCCCAAACATGACGGACACGGAACTTATGGGCCTCGGGCTTCACCAAAACCTGAAGGCGGGTCTAGGATGGGCTGAAGGGCTAAGAGCTCTCAATCCCTACCTCAACGGCTCCTTCTCCATCGTAATCTTAACCTCTAAGGGGGAGCTGATCGCCGCTAGAGACGAGAAGGGGTTCAGGCCCCTCTGTTTAGGATGGCAGGAGGAGACCTCATCGTACATCGTGGCCTCGGAGAGCTGCGCGCTCGACCGGCTTGGCGCCGAACTCATCCGGGATGTTCAGCCCGGCGAGCTCCTGAAGATTAGCAAGGATGGGGTTGAGGAGTACAGGTTCGCGGAGGCCGAGAGGCACGCTTACTGCCCCTTCGAATTCACATACTTCGCGCATCCAAGTAGCTACATCGAGGGTGTCAACGTCTACTACGCTAGGAAGAGGATGGGACATATACTCGCCGAGAAGTATCCCATAGACGGAGACGTTGTCATCCCCGTTCCAGACTCGGCTAGGCCGGCCGCCCTAGGATACTCGGAACATTCAGGCATACCTTTCGAGGAAGGCTTGATGAAGGATCGTTACCGGAGAAAGGGAAGCTGGCGGAGCTTCATAGAGCCGGAGAAACGCGAGGAGGTAGTCCTCAACATAACTCCCATAAAGAAGGTTATAGAGGGGAAGCGTGTAATCCTGATAGACGACAGTATAGTCCGGGGGACGAGCTCCAAGATAATCGTGAAGTCTAAGCTCAAGGCGGCCAAGGAGGTCTCCCTGCTCCTAACGTTCCCGCCGATAATCTATCCCTGCTACGCGGGCATAGACTTCCCAACCCAAGAGGAGCTCCTCGCCTACAAGGTGTGTAAGGGCAAGTGCTCGCTTGAAGAGATAAATGAACTGGTTGGGAAGGAGGTAGGCGTTAAGACTCTAGGCTACAACGATGTAGAAGGCTTAAGCGAGGGCATAGGCATACCGGTAGACGAGCTCTGCCTCTCATGCACAACGGGCGACTACGGATGCTTTAAATATAAACCCAAGTTCAGGACTAGGGAGGAGATGAAGGGATAGAAGGGCTCCGCCTATTCTCCAGCCAACCCTCTAAACAGTATTGAGAGAACTCCCAGAATGATGAGGATCGCGGTTACACCGTTTATCGACGGGTGGATTCCCGCAAGCAGAGGAGAATAAAGCAGATAGAAGATCACGATCGTCGCGGAGTACAACGCGGCCCTAACCTTCCGCTCCACCTCCTCCAGACGGCTCCTCCTTCTCCTCCGAACCCACTTGTAAGCCAAGACCTCCGAAGCCGCATCCAACACGTCCCTCAACCCTCTCGAAGCCTTGAAGAGGAAGAAGGAGAAACCCAGAAGGATTATCAAGCTGCAGGGCAAGAGTAACCCCGCCGGGTCTATCCCCAACGCGATGGGTATAAAGACCAGAACTCCGAAGAGCCAGATGAGTAACGCGGCGGAGAGGTTAACCGCTATCTCTGGAAGAGTCTTCCCAACAACAAGATCGCGTTTGAGATTCGCCTTACCTTCAGTAGCGTTTCTCATCTTCAGCCCTCTTACCCTTTATCACTCGTTTTCATCAGGTTCTTCACCAAGATATAGATGATCCCCGTCGAAGTCGACACGGCGATTATCAGCCCAAAGATTATCAGTAGCGCTTTCTCCACGTTGTTCTCCCAAGGTAGCCATTGGAGAAGAGTCTCGAGAGTCTCAGGATAATACACGCCGAAGAAGAGAAAAAATAGTAGGTCGGCGATAAGGATCATCGCTAGGAAGGAGATCTTCAGCGGCAGGCTCAAGTCGACGGCTTCCCCTCTAAGGATCTTTCTTAAGGTTTGCTCAGAGCCTTCTTAGCCCACGCGGTTGTGTATCTCCGTATCTCCTCTGAAACTGCTTGAACCACCCTCCAAATCTTGTAGATCGCCCACACAACGATGGCCAGCAACGCGACTCCGGAGAGGGCTACGTGTATCCTTGACAGGAAATCCACGAAGAGCATGTAGATGAGCGAGACGACGATTATGTCGAAGATTCCTCGAAGCGCGGTTCTGTAGTGTTCAACCTCCTCGGGAGAGACATCGTAGGGAGCACCTATCTCGCAGGCGGCGAAGCCGGCTAACCCTTCGATGAGCCTCCGAACGTCAAAGATCATCCTGAACACGATCACGGCCAACGCAACTATCAGAATGAAGTTCAGTAGCTGCGGCAGTGGATATCCCAAGAAGTAGATGCCTTCAGCGATCGGGACAAAGACGAGTTTACCGAAGAGCCAGATCAAGATCGCCGCTGAGACGTCGAGGATTATCTTCGGCAGAACCGACGCAATAGTTTCACTTGACTCGCTTCGAACCTTCTCGTAATATCCTTCAACCTCTTCGCTAGACATTAAAGTTCACCTCTACTTTCTCTCTTCTATATTTTCAAGAAAATTACAAGTATATAAACTACGTGACGAATATGGGGTGCGGAGAGTCTGGTGATGGGTAGGCTCGACACATAGGTCCTAGAGAGAAGGTATGGATGAGCCACGGTGACACTGTGCAGAGCCTGCCGGCAACGATAGAGTGGGAATAAGCCGGTTCGAACAGAACCATCAAAAGTTTAAATATTTAAAATTAACGAAGGGTTTAAATGTAACTTTTCCTCCAGTAATATTGTCTCCTTATTCCGGTAAGTATCAATATTGTGGTTTTCAGGAGATTAAGGGAAAGATGCTGGGAGCGGCTGATAGGTTCGCCTTCAAAGGGACCACGACGATCGGCGTCGTCTGCAGAGACGGCGTCATACTCGCCTCAGATACGAGGGTGACTATGGGGCCCCTAGTGGTGCATAAGAGAGGGAAGAAGATATACAAGATCGACGATCACTTGGCTATGACGATAGCTGGCAATGTCGCCGACGCACAGTGGTCAGTTGAGGTTCTCAAAGTCAACGCTAACCTTTACCGTCTCGAACGTAAACGCCCCATACCCGTAAGCTCAGCGGGCAGGTTGGTGGCTAACATGCTCTTCTCTTCCCGTCTAGCCCCGTTGGTAACTCAGATTCTACTGGGAGGCATAGACGACTCAGGACCCCACGTCTTCTCGCTCGACCCCTTCGGTAGCCTAACGGAGGAGAAATGCGTAGCGACGGGGTCAGGCTCACCCATCGCCTACGGAGTTTTAGAGGATAGGTACAGGGAGGACATGACTGTCAAAGAGGCCCTGCCGATCGTTGTCAAGTCTATAGAGTCCGCCATGAAGAGGGATGTGGCAAGCGGAGATAGCTTCGACATCGCAGTCATAGACAAGAATGGATACCGCGAGCTCACAGAAGAGGAGAAGAAGGCTCTGAGTAGCTCTTGAACCAGCGTCCACAATGAGGTTAGCATGTTAGGTTTAGGGGGACAACAGTTTGCCTCCTCAAGCGGTTGAAAAACTCAAGATTCAACAGACAATCTTACAGCATATCCCTAAAGAGGCCGAGATAACTAGAATAGAGTTTGAAGGGCCCACCCTAGCCATATACTCAAAGAAACCGGAGATTCTGATCAAACAGAGCAGGATTATAGGCGACATAGTCAACATGATCAGGAAGAGGATAGTCGTCCGGTCCGACCCGTCCGTAAGGCTTCCCGAGAAAGAGGCGGAAGAGGTTCTGAGCAAGATAGTCCCAAAGGAAGCCGAGATAACGAACATAGCCTTCGACCCTAGCCTCGGAGAGATCATAATCGAGGCGAAGAAACCCGGACTGGCCATCGGAAAGAACGGGCTCATCCTCCAAGAGATCGTTGAGAAGACGCGGTGGAGACCTCGCATTTTGAGGAGCCCTCCTATGGCTTCCAAGATCATGGCCCACGTGAGGCACTTCATCCACTCCGAGAGCAAAGAAAGAGAGAAGATTCTCAGATCGATCGGTGAGAGAATCTTCAGGCCGCTCGTCTACGGGGTCGGAGACGTCCGCGTCACGATGCTTGGGGGAGCCCAGCAGGTTGGAAGATCAGCGATCCTCGTCCAGACTAGAGAGAGCCAGGTTCTGCTGGACTGCGGCATAAACCCCGGTTCCAGCAACACCCTAGACGCCTTCCCGAGGCTCGACGTGCCGAACTTCGACCTTGAGAACCTCGACGCGGTCATAATAAGCCATGCGCATCTAGACCACTGTGGTTTTCTCCCCTTTCTCTACAAGTACGGTTACGACGGCCCAACCTACTGTTCCATTCCAACCCTAAGCCTTATGACCCTTCTTCAGCTCGATTACCTCGATGTCCTCAGCAAGCAGGGGGAGACCCTGCCCTACGACCAGAGGGACATAAGGGAGGCGGTCCTCCACACCATAACTTTGCGCTACGGGGTTGTCACGGATATAGCGCCTGACATCCGCCTGACCCTCCACAACGCAGGCCACATACTAGGCTCATCGGTGATCCACCTCCACATCGGTGAGGGACTGCACAACATAGTCTACACAGGCGACTTCAAGTACGGGAAAACGATGCTCCTAGAGGCGGCCGCCACCGAGTTTCCCAGGGTTGAAACCTTGATAACGGAGAGCACTTACGGGGGTCCAGAGGACCTTATGCCTTCTAGAATAGAGGCTGAGAGGAACCTCGTCAAGGTCATAAACGAGACCTTGAAGAACGGGGGTAAAGTGTTGATCCCAACGCCGGCTGTTGGCAGAGCTCAGGAGATAATGCTCGTCATCGATGACTATATGAGGCGGGGCTTACTGAAGGAGGCTCCGGTCTTCATAGATGGGATGATCTCGGATGCGACGGCCATCCACACAGCCTACCCAGAATACCTCTCTAGGGAGGTTCGAAACAGCATAATATATGAGGGTGTAAACCCGTTCCAGTCGGAGTACTTCACCATAGTAGAGCATCCGAGCGCCAGAGAAGACATAATTAGGGGAGGGGAGAGCATAATAATCGCCACAGCTGGCATGCTTGAGGGAGGCCCGATAGTCGAGTACTTCAAGCACCTCGCCTCCGACGAACGTAACTCCCTAGTCTTCGTCAGCTACCAGATCGAGGGAACCCTCGGACGTAGGATACAGAAGGGCCTAACCGAGGTCTCCATGGTGAACAGTGAAGGGAAGATCGAGATAGTCAAGGTGAATCTGAACGTAGTGACTGTTCAAGGATTCTCCGGCCACTCAGACCGCAGGCAGATAATACGTTACATAAGGCGAGTCTCGCCGAGGCTGGAGAGAGTAATCGTCTGTCACGGGGAAAGGGCGAAATCCCTAAGCATCGCATCCGTCCTCCAGAGCCGGTACAAGATCGACGCTATCGTTCCAAACCTTCTCGAAACCATTAGGCTGCGGTAGGGGTTTCTCCCTCAGGTGTTCTTTCACGCCATATCTTCACGAATGCGGGGGTTATGACGACTCTCTCTTCTCCGAGGCGGGCTATGTCTCCGCCTATAAGCTCCGTGAACTCGCAGAGTTCACTTACTGCCCGTTTGACGTCGTCTATGCTCTTCTTGGCTAGGGGGCTGACCTTTACAATGAGTATGTTTCCCGACTTAACCTCCCGTTTAATTACATCTACATCGTCAAGGACTTTGAGGGGTATAGCCTTCAGGTAAACCTTATCGGGGATCGTAGACAGAACGTCACTCGTAGGCTTCTTGGCTCTCTTAATCTTGCTTATTATCCGTTCAATCGTACTCCCCAAACTAACATTTGTCAATGAGCCGCCCTCTCCAAACACTGTACACTAATCTTTAAACTCATTAAGATAATAAGTGTTTTTATCTCTTATCTCGATGCTGTTAAGATAAGGGTTTGTGGTTGTTCAGTTAAGGGGAGTTTTTGTCTGTTCAATCCTCGCGTTTTAAGCCTGCTTCCCTCTGAAGCGCTTTTACTCCTCTCTTATGAAGGAGTAGACCTATCTGGCTGAACAGCACTAAACCCTTATCTTAACAAGTTATCGTTTTATTTTTTAGTTTTGAAATTTTCATTGTATAGTTCAATGGCGTATTCGATTATCTCTTTTGCCTCTTTCTCATTTTTCCATGCCTTGAATCTGGCCCATTTCTTAGGTTCTAAACGTTTGTAGGTTTCAAAAAACTCCTGTATCTCTTTTAGCCTGTGCGGATGTACATCCGCCAGATTATGGAAACCCTCAAACCTCGGATCTCTTAATGGAACGGATAGTATCTTCGGGTCCTCTCCTTCTTCATCTTCTAAGAGTAGTGCGCCAATAGGCCTAACCTTAATTATGCAACCGACTTCAAGAGGCTCGTAGGATAGAACCATTATATCGAGAGGGTCATTATCGTTATACCATGTTTGCGGTATAAACCCGTACTCAACCGGAAATACAACAGATGAATGTATAACGCGATCCAGAACAAATGCTTCCCATTCTCTATTGTACTCGTATTTATCTCTAGATCGACTTATAACCTCGATAACAGCATTTACGATGTTAGGCGGATCATCGCCGGGTGGAATATCACTCCAAAGATTCACCATGCCACTATTTCCCCACGTCTCTCATTTTTATGTTTAATTCCCCTGTCTAATATTTGTGATGAAGGAATTTATAAGACCGGCTGCAGGTCTAGCCGAAACCTCCCCAAGATCAGACCAGCCGTCAGACGTAAAGTGCTGGAAAAACATCAGAACTAAGCACCCACAACGCTTTCATCTTAACAGCGTCTCTTACCTCTCCGAGGCTCATAAACGGAAATAGGCGCTTGACGGCCGAGCTTGGTTGTAACCATTCTTAATGGGCGTGAACCGAAGTCTTGGGCGTCCTTACTGGTCTGAAGATTGTTCCATAATGGATTACTCCTCTCTCCCCGTCTTCCCTTATCCTCCTGAAGACTGCTTCAACCTCGTCTCCGATCTTAATCTCGTCCGGTTCACAGTCCGTCAGGAGGGTCTGAATTCTGACTCCGCCGAGATCCACGATCGCCACGATATAAGGTGTACGGCCCTCAAAACCCTTCAAAGGGGCTGCGTGAATAACGCTGTACGTGACTATCTCTCCCCTCCTTGGGAGAGTTATGGTCTTCATGGCCCCTATCGATTTTCTCCTGCATACTGGGCAGAGATCTCTGGGCGGATAATAGATTCTGCCGCACCTCTCGCACATGGAGGACTCGAGCCTATACCTAGCGTTAATCTCCCTCCACTCTCTTGAAGGTGAGAAGTCCACCTTAAACATCCCTCCCATATATCGTTATTACCGCCGTTGAACCTGTTCCTCCAATGTTGTGGCTCATCCCTATCTTGGCTCCTTTCACCTGTCTCTGTTCGGCTTCCTCCCTTAACTGCAGGACCACTTCGACTGCTTGAGCTACGCCTGTAGCCCCCACCGGATGGCCTTTTGCCTTCAGTCCTCCTGAAGGGTTGAAGGGTATTTCTCCGTCGATCTCGGTTAGACCTTCCTCGATCATCTTCCCGCCGCGCCCCTTCTCACAGAACCCAAGGTCCTCGTAAGCCATTATCTCAGCTATCGTGAAGCAATCGTGAGCTTCAACGAAGTCTATGTCTTTAGGTTTCAGACGCGCGGTTTCATAGGCTACTTTTGACGCTGAGACCACAGACTCCATGGTCGTTAAGTCCTTCCTGTTATAGAGCCCTAGGGTGTCACTTGCTTGGGCGCACGCAAGTATGTAGACCGGCCGGTCCGTATACTTCTTCGCGGTCTTCGCGTCCGCGAGGATTATGGTTGCGGCTCCATCTGACACAGGCGAACAGTGCAGGAGCCGCAGGGGATCAGCGATAACCGGCGACTTGTAAACGTCCTCAACCGTGATCAGCCTCCTAAACTGGGCCTTAGGATTATAGTATCCGTTCCTGTGGTTCTTCACTCTTCACTGCGACTAAAGCCAGCTGCTCCAAGGTTGTCCCGTACTCGTGCATGTGCCTCCTAGCCATCATGGCGTACAGTGACGGGAAGGTTACCCCGTAGAAGGCTTCATACTCTCTGTCGGCCGCGGAGACGAGTGCGTCCGTCACACTGCCAGAAAGCAGGTCCGTCATCTTCTCCAATCCGCAGACAGCGACGATGTTGTACCTCCCTGAAGCGACGGCGAGGTAAGCGTTGTATAGGGCGACGCCTCCGGAAGCGCAGGCGGCTTCAACCTTCGTCGCCGGCCTGTTCCCCTCCGTCATCCCAGTGTAATCCGCAAGCATAGCTGCTAGATGTTCCTGCTCGTTGAAGAGGCCGGCGGACATGTTCCCGATGTAAGCCGCCTCGATATCCTTTCCTCTCAACGTCCTCTTCTCTGAGGCGTCCTCCAAGGCTTCCAGCCCGGACTCAACTAGGAGCTGCCTCAACGATTTGTCCCAGAGCTCGCCGAACTTCGTCATCCCAACCCCGATTATGGCAACCTTCCTCATCTAATGATCACACCTGTATGGTTCAGGTAAGTCACATAATCGATGTAGATTTTGTCCTGGATGTAGTCGTCAACCCTCTTGGTTCTCCCCCTCTTCTCCTCGATCTTATCAGTTACCTCTAGACTGAAGGCGTCGGAGCCCGCCCCAGACCCGTAAGAGACCATCAAGATGTGGTCTCCGGGCTCCGCGAAGTCGTCGAGAACCCTCGCGAGGCCGAGGAGTGAGGAGCCGGAATAAGTGTTTCCAATGTTCTTGACAACCTCTAAGCTCGGCCGTATCTGCTCAAGTTTGAAGCCGAGAATCTTCGACGCTCTCAACGGGAACTTACAGTTCGGCATATGCAGGACCAGGTAGTCGTAGTCTTCCGGTTTCCTGCCTAAGAGCTCCATCATCCTCCTAGCCGCGTTGATCACATGTTTAAAGTAGGCCTCGCTTCCGGTGAATCTCCCTCCATGCTCCGGGTACCTGCTTCTTTCCCTCCTCCAGAAGTCCGGCGTGTCCGTTGTATAAGATACTGTGAGGTTCTTCTCGAAGACCGCTATGGGCTCACTTCTCCCTATTATGTAGGCGGCTCCCCCTGCGGAAGCCGTATATTCCAAGGCGTCTCCCGGCTTGGACTGCGCCGTGTCCGCCCCAATCGACATGCCATACTTGATTATGTCAGCCGCAACTAGGCCTATACAGGCTTGAATACCCGCCGTTCCAGCCTTACATGCAAACTCAAGGTCCGCGGCTGTGAACCATGGAGCCGCCCCTATGGCTTCTCCAACCGTGACCGCGGAGGGCTTAACGGCGTAAGGATGCGACTCTGAACCCACATATATGGCACCTATCTCTTTAGGGTCTATCCCGGCGTACTCGACGGCGTTTCTAGCGGCTTCGGTGGCTATAGTGATCGTGTCCTCGTTGTAGTTTGGGACGGACTTCTCATAAACGCCTAAACTACTGATTATCGCTTTCCCGTCCGCCCTGTTCGCTTTGGCTATATCCTCAACCTTCAGCCTATACCTGGGAATGTAAGAGCCGTAGCCGACTATGCCGACAGCATTAGCCATAGAACATTCTTAGGAAGATTTAGTTTCTTAAGTTTTACGGATTTAGTTTCTTAAGTTTTACGATATCTCATCCTTTAGTCTCTGTAGAGAGGGCTCTTCTTCATGAACCGTTGACGTCACAAAATCAAACGCTTCTCCCTCGACGCATTAAGGGATTTTCGTGGAAGAGAAGAGGGCGAAGCCTTCAACAGGCCCTAGGGGCTGGGAGCCTTCTTCTTAGGCTTCTCGATCAACGACCTCTTCTCGCCTAAAGTTCCGTCTTTGAAGTGGGGTTCTCTCAGAACAGAGTCGCAGGACTTCTCGAGCTCCCTAGCCTCGTCGGCGAGCTGGGCCGCGGCTCTCATCATCTCATGCCCAGAAGCGGCGAGCTGCGTGTAGACGGTCCACTCCTTAACCTTGAAGCAGGCTTCAGTATTCAGCCTCGCCACGTTACGGGCTATCTCGTATGCGGCTACAGCCTTCGCTCCGGCGTAGGGGTTCTTGAAGTTCGATGCTACAAGCTCCTTATCGATTATCAGGCGGGGTAGAACAGGTTCTTCACCCTTCTTAAGGGAGTCTATAACCTTGTCGATCTCCCTCACGATCAGGCTTAGGACGCCCGTTGCCGCCAGAACTCTTATCACGTCGGAGTTGTATAGAGCCATCTCTGTTGGGTCTAGGAACTCCCTCCTAGCACCTATCATCGAGTCGGCTTCAACTATAATGTAGCCTAACCCGGCATCCTCCATCTCCTTCGTTAGCTTCTCTTCGTTAGCTTCTTTGCGGGGCTATCTGAGATGACGACTGTGGGTATCCCAGCTTCAGCTAGCATTCTCCTAGCCTCAGTCGGCCCGGGAGCCGCTTGAGCCGGCCCAACAAAGATGGCGAGGTCAGGCTTCTGCTTGATCATGATGTCCGTTACTTCTTGGCACTGCTCCAGCCCTAGCTTCGCCCCTGAGCCCACAACCCTAACATCGATGTCCGTTCTGTCAGCCCTCTCGTCCAGCAGAATCTCGATCAGGGGTAAAACACCTATACACCCAGCCTTGACGATTCCAACCTTCACGGTTTCGGACATAATTAAGCCTCCTTTCCAGATACTTGAGAGGATTAAATCTCTAAACTCAAGATGTATAAAACTTCCTCAACCAAGATAATATTTTATACGTGCAATAGCCAAATAGATTCCCCAAGAGGTCGAGCCTCCATGATAATCACGGAGCAGAAACCCCTAGAAGAGATTCTTGAGATGCTCAAGCCTTTCAAAAGGATATTCATAATAGGTTGTGGGACTTGTGCGACGACTTGCCAGACCGGAGGAGAAGAACAAGTCAAGGAGATGGCTGAGAAGCTCAAACGCGAGGGCAAAGTCATAACTGGCACGGTGGTCGTTGAGAGCCCGTGTGACGCTAGACTGCTGCGCCGCGACACCAGAAAGGTGAAAGTGGAGATCAGGGACGCCGAAGCCATACTCTGTATGGCTTGCGGAGCGGGTGTTCAAACAGTGGTTGAGCATCTGGAGAAGATTACTGTTCCATGCCTCGACACCAAGTTCATCGGTGAGACCGAGCGGATAGGTCGCTTCTACGAGAGATGTAGAGCGTGTGGAGAGTGTATTCTCTTTGAGACCGGAGGAATCTGTCCAGTAACCAGATGCCCTAAGGGTATGATGAACGGTCCTTGCGGAGGCATGTACAATGGGAAGTGTGAGGTAGGCGGGTACACAAGGGACTGCGTGTGGGTTCTCATATACAAGAGGATGAAAGAGTTAGGGATGCTTGACATATACAAGTCCCTTAAACCTCCGAGAGACTACACCAAGCTTGGAATTCAGCCCAGAGAAGTAGTATGGGTTTAGTTTTTTGGAGGTGTGTAAACCCGTGTCCAGACCCGTCTTCAGCGAGCTAATGGCCCAGATAAGGGCTGGAAAGTTCGTCTTCACAGGTGAACTTGAACCTGAGAAGACGATTGACCTAACCGAGACCCTGGAGGCTGCACGTAGGCTGAAAGGGTACGTCACCGCGTGCAACGTAACCGATAACCCCCAAGCCTTCGCTTATATAAGCAGTCTTGCCGCCTCATACATCGTGCAAAAAGAGACCGGCGTCGAGACTATATACCAGATCACATGTAGAGACAGGAACCGCATAGCTATAACCTCGGACCTCCTTGGCGCCGGAGCCTTAGGAATAAAGAACGTTCTAGCCCTCACCGGAGACCATACAACTCTTGGAGATATGCCTCAAGCTAAGCCCGTCTTCGACCTAGACTCGGTTCAGCTCATACACATGGCACGTATGATGGTTGACGAGGGCGTCGATGTGAGTGGGAATGAAATCAAAGATCCGCCCAAATTCCATGTTGGGGGAGGAGCTAATCCGAACGCGGATCCCCTTGAACCGGAACTCATAAAGTTTGGGAAGAAAGTTTCCGCTGGAGCTGAGTTCTTCCAGACACAGGTTGTCTTTGACATCGAGACCGTGAAGAGGTTCTTCGACGAAATCAAAGGCTATAATGTCCCCGTCTTGATAGGGATCTTTCCATTAAGGTCCTACGGAGTAGCCAAGTACTTTGATGAAACCGTTCCCGGAGTCAAAGTTCCAGAAGAGCTGATGAAAGCCCTAGCCGAAGCAAAGAGAATACCTGACAAAAAGAGGAGGAGACAACGATATAATGAGATAAATCTGGAGTACTTCACGAACTTGTTGAAAGAGATCAAGAAGACGACGCCCGCAGCTGGATGCCACTTAATGTCCGTTGGATACGAAGAAATCATACCAAGCTTGGTTGAAGCTGTGAAGTGAGAAGATAACGGCGGTTGATCTAATGAGACCCACAGCCAGTTCATATCTTTTCCTTCTAATACTAATCTTAATTCTCAACGTAATCATGCCCTTCTCCGGAGTTAAGGCTACTCCGGACTCATATAACGTGGCCATCAGAACTCTCAACCTCGATGGAGAGCCCGTCGCCGACCTTAACGTGACAGTCTACGATCCTCAAGGTGAAGCGATCTTAACCGAGAAGACGAACGAAACCGGCTGGGAAGCGATCTTAACCGAGAAGACGAACGAAACCGGTTGGGCCCTCTTCTCGTTGAAGGCTGGAAACTACACCTTCAAGGCTCTGTGGCACAACGTCACGGTTGGTTCGCTCTCAGTAGACGTGAGCGGCAACGCCACGTTCACCCTCTTATGTCAGCTCGTTAAGGCCTACGTCAAGGTTGTGAACTTAAACGGTGAACCGCTAAGCGGGGTTAGAGTTGAGGTTTACAACTGGAGTGAACCGGAGGTCTTACTCGAGGTTGAGGAAACCAACCGGTCCGGCCTAACTGGAGGGATCTCCCTGCCAAACGGCACACGATACCTATTCACAACGTTCATGGAGAATTTCGAGGTTGCTAACCTATCCCTTCACTTGAACTCAAGCGGGACGGTTCTCCTCGAGGCAAGGGTAGCCAACCTAAACGTAACCGTGACCGACGAGAACGGGGAACCCTTACCCAACATCGACTTGAGGCTTAGAGAGAGGTATGTCGATAGGTACGGATCGACCATTCTCAAGGAAGACTCGTTCAAGACGAACAGTAGAGGTAACGCTGAGTTCCATAACCTCTTCGTCGACGCCGAATATGAACTGGAGGCCCTACGTGAAGACGTATCCTTCGCCGAGGTCGAGATCGCCAACCTAACGGAACTGTTGACGGACGGTTGGGCCCATGTGGAGGTTCTGTGCCCACACTTCACCCTCCAAGTCCAAGTCTTAGACTCTAAAGGAAACCCTGTCTCAAACGTTTCCGTCTGCCTCTACGAGGCTGGGAGCGGACTCCTCAAAGGGTCGGAGGTGACGAACTCTTCCGGATGGGTCTCATTCCATACGCTTCCCGGAAAATACGAGGTGGAAGCACACTCTTATAGCACGGTTCTCCAGAGGGAGATCATCATAAGCAGGAGTTTCGTAAACCTTACGGGGGAGTTTACTTCCCTCATCCTGAGAGGTCGAGGCTTCAACATAACGTTGTCGATCCTCGTAGTTGACTCTCTCGGCCAGCCGATGCCGAACATACGGATCGACGTTAGGTCCGACGGTCTCTTAGTGAAGTCCTTAACCACCAACGTGGACGGGACGGCTTCCATCCACGGTCTCATCGGGGGCGAGTACCGAATCTCAGTCTACGTCTCAGGGAGACTCGGTGAAACCGTATCGGTAAGAATGCATGGGTCGAAGGAGATGAGGGTTAGACTTGAGGGTTACGTTATGGTAGCCGGTCATCCGGTAGGGGTCGCTCAGCTGACAGGACTCCTTTCAGTGGCTCTGATAACCGCCTTCTCCGTTCTGGCTCTAGTCTACAAGAAGGTTACGTCCACACGTCGGGTAGAGTCTATAAGAAGGTTACGTCCACACGTCGGGTAGAGAAAAGTTTATAACCCTCTGTATATAGCCAAATATAGAGCGGCAGATGAAGGCGACCTTCACTAAGAGTGTTCTATTTGAACAGGGTTGTGCCAACTTTGCCTAAGAGATGTTCTCCGGGATGTAGGAAGTTTAGGTGCGGGAGAAACGCTCTGATCTTTCGCGGTAGAACCGCTTGGTGCAAATGGACCGATGAGCCCTGCGACCCATCGAAATGCACGTACGCCCTATGCGTCGCTAGGAGACTACTGCCGGGCGGAACATGTGGAGAGACTGTCAAACGGAGAACCTCGGAGAAGCGCCTAGAGGAAGAAGCCCTGCCAACGATAAGGGTTAGAGGGAAAACCTTCAGGAAGATCGGTGAACGCGAGATATTCTAACAGTCTAGCAACGACTGAAGGATTCGCAGCTTCAGCTCCCGCTTATTTCATTCTCGGTGCCTACTCAGCCTTTATACGTCTCACAATCGGGGGCTTCTCCTTCATTAAAACCCTATATCGACAACGTGGACACCTAATTCCCAGCTTGAGCTCCGTGGACTTCACGATAGCTCCGCACTTAACGCATCTGTACAGAATAACCTGCCCCTCATCTGACAACGCCCGCACTCCCAAACCTCTAAGTAGAGAAGAGATGCACAACTCCAATTTAACCTTGTCGCTGAGCATACTCCATCACGCACATCAACCCTTTTCCAAATTTAGGTTTTTAGGCGAAGAAGCCCTAAGAAGTCTCTCCAGTCCTTCAAGTCTCCGTACATTTTCTCCATGAGATTTGTGAATTTGGATCCCCCCTCTCTTGTAGCTGTGGAGAGAACCCTCCTAACGTTCTCGACATCGTTGTGCGATATGAGAGGCGGGTAGTCTTCTTCTGGAACTTTTGATCTAAAGGGTTCTCGCTTAAAATGAGGGGTCGACCAGCCGCCAGTCCCTCAGTTATGACACGTGAGAGTATCCTCAAAGGAATGAAGGTTCTCTGGGTAGCTCCGATCCTCGATTTAAGCTTATGCTCTAGCCTCTAATGAAGTGTTTGGTTGCGTAATGTCTCTTCCACTGAAGCGGCGGCATCTAATACTCTCCCAAAACAGGCTAGGCCAAAAAAGAAAAATAGAATATCCCGAAACTAAGTAGAAAGGAGGTGTTGCAAAGATGAAAATGATGGACCTGGTCTTCAGGGCTTGGTACTACTTCAGGATCGGCTACAGCACCTACCTAGCCTTCGCAGTGGCATTCATGTCCTACATAACAGTGATCTACAAACTGGCCATCGAGGACTTGGCTCTAAGCTGGGTCTTCCCCCGCTTCTACACGTTCATAATCTTCTCACTAGTTACGATCATCCCGTTGGGCGTGCTGATAGGATGGTTCCACTTCAAACGGACCTTAGCATACTCGGCCGCCATGGCCATAAACGTCGAATCGAACCCATACAACTACATGATCACGCCTGGGAAAGAGACTGAGATCATCTGGCCGATGCACATGCTCTACTTAACCGCGTTGCAGAAGCTCCTAGAGAAAGAGAACATGCTCTCCCCAGAAGAAAAGAAGTCGTTCGAAGAGGTCTTAACGAAGATCAAGAAACTGAGAGAAGGCCATGTCATAGGCACGCCGAGGCACCGACAACTACTAGCCAAGCTAAAAAAGGCTAAATAGTGAATGAGAAGATGAGATAAAGTTTAAGTGAAATTATTTTAAAATGTGATATGTTAAATGATCCGCTGAACTTTGTCTAGAGAAAGGCGAAAATAAATCTTTTCTTTCCTCAAGACTTCTTTTATTCTCCTATCTTTTCTTTCCTCAAGACTTCTTTTATTCTCCTTCTAAAGTTCTTGAGGCTAAATTTCTCTGCATGTTCGGTTATTCTCGATATCTCAACGTTTTCACGGAGTTGCATAATCTATGCGGTCGGCGGTCACGGTTTCGACTATGCCTATGCCGGAGTGTCCACCTATCATCGTGTGGAGGTGGACTTTGGCCTTACCTAACATCAAAAAAGTCTTCGCTGAGAAACCTGTGAGCGGCTGTAACGTAATTTAACCGATCAGAAGTTTAACGGTTAACCATTCGCATTTCACGTTACATATCCCCAAAAGGTTGCTTCGGTAGAATCGTATGATAATTGGATGTTACCTCAGCAATTTTTTCAATTATGCTTAGGATTTTCTTCTTATAGGATTCCGAAGAAAACACATACGTGTACCTCATATTTCTTGAAACTATCTCTTTTCTGGCTTGCTCATTTTCGATCAGATTTTCTATCGTCTGCGCGGCTTCTTTTGTGGTTAAGTAGGAGAAGCCATGCTTTCCCTGTTGCGCCTTTAGAATGTCCTCCCACGGCCCGCCTGATCTATGGACTACTGGTACCAGCCCCGCGGCCATGGCTTCTACTACGGAGATTCCGAAATGTTCATCTCTCATCGCGTGAAGGTAGATCTTGGCTTTTCCATATAGCTCAAGTAATCCAGATAAGTCGAGATTTTTTAGTAGCTCGACGTTTTTTAGCTTCTTCGCCCGCCTGATTTTTTCAAGTTTTTTATAGTATTGCCTTGAGGTTCTTCCTGAGAGAGACCCAACTATTATGAACCTTATCGGCTTGTCCTTCAATTTTTCCGCTACTTCGAGTATAAATTCATAATTTTTCTCGGGGCTATAGCGCCCGCAGCTGACAACCAAGTTTTCTCGCATATCACTTTTAGCCGCATAAGCGAAAGTTTCCACATCAACCGGAGGATAGACAACAATTGCGTTCTTTCCAGTATATTTCCTTATTGCTTTCTTGCTGAAGATGCTATTGGTCAATATGAGGCTGTTAAGAAATCTCTTGACAAAGAATCGTTGTATTCTTTCGTAGGGAATGAAATAAGCCCTCCAAAAAAGACTACTGGAGTACTTCGTGTTAGCCGGGTTCTCTTTCAAAAGCGCAAATGTCGGATAATGCATATAAACTATGTCAGCTTCGATCGGTAGAACATCTCCGTGCGTATTAAGGATGATGTCGCATCGTCTCCTAAGTTTTAAAGCTAAAGAGCTCGTCAGAAGCCTCATGTATATAGTGAACATTTGTATCTTGACATTTAAAAGTGAAACTTCACTATCGGGTTTAGTAACTTCACCAATAATTCGTTCAACTTTTCTCCAATCAGTCGGCTCAACTGTAGCTAGAACAACCTTATATCCCGCCTCCTTCAAAGCCTCGATCGTCTTTAAGCAAAGTCTCTCTGCACCTCCGGTTGGATTCAAAGAGTTGTGGATTACCCCGATCTTCATAGCTATTCGTTACAAAATTTTGCTTCGTGAAACAATTAAGTTTTCTGCTTTGTTGCAGATATTGACAATTAACTACAAATTTTGTGTCAAAATTCTGGTTACTCGCTTCGGGGAGAAGCATGAACTAACATAAACCTATTGATTATAGACTTGACACATCTCCATACCCCTACTTAGGTTTACCATCATACTTTTATTTATTGGGTTCCTTAAGCTTTGCAACAAGACATAGAAATGGAGTGGGCAAATACGAAGGGAGAGGGAGCGGAATACAGTTATGAAACGAACTAACACCGATAGAATATTTATACTTGGTTTAGACGGGCTCGAGTATGATCTTGTAGAAAGATGGAATCTTGTACATTTGAAGCAAAGGGAATACGGGAAACTGGAGGTCCCAATTGACAAAGAAAGAGGTCATCCGTTTACACCTGAAGTTTGGAGCAGCTTCCTACTGGGCAAACAGCTTAACGTGGACCTCGAAAAAATGAGAATGAAATATCCTGTAGTAGTGGTCTTTCAAATACTTAAGTTTCTGAGGAAATACATCAACATTAGTTTAGGTTTAGGTTTAGGAGATAAGGTTCTAAGTATAATACCTGTTAAACGATGGAAAAGAACGAAATTTGGAATATCTCTAGATCAAAAAACTTTTCTCGACCTTACGAAGTCCAAAGCTATAAATGTTCCGTTCTACAATAATGATGCTTATTCATTCTATATAATGTCTCGTTTTAACCTAGGAGAACTCTCTTTACAACAAGCAATAAGCGCCTACCAAAAACTCTACAGGAAAAGAAAGGAACTTATTCTCAGCGAAATAGAAAAGATTCAAGATGAGAACGTGATTTTTGCTTTTATGCATTTCCCGGACATGATGGAACATTTCGCATATAAGAGGCCTTGGATAATTAAGAAACATTACTTAGACTTGAACGATTTCGTCTCGTTTTTAAAAAACAAAATTGGAGATTCAACCTTGTTTCTTATAGTTTCAGATCACGGATTTAATTTAGAAAAGGGAGTACATTCACATTACGGGTTTTACTCTTCATCAGAACCATTAAGTCCCAAACCAACGCGCATAACTGACTTTTTCCACCTGATACTGCAAACCGTTAAGAACTTTTAGACACTTGTCACCATTAGATGTAGGTTCTTAGCCAAAGAACTCATTCTTAGCTAACCCTTAGTTACGTGCAACCTCCTGCCACCGATCCTTTCATCTCGATCTATTCCAATCCAAAGAGTATTCTCTTCCAGCGGTAAATTCCCTTGTTGTCTTCAGAACGGTCTATCTGCTTCGCCTCTGGTTAGTAGGGAGGGTTTATGAGGGTGAGTAGTCTAGATGCGATTCCCCCCGCCGTGATTGCGAAGAGTACCTCGAAGACCGTTATGAGGAGGGCTTTTCTCCAACCGAACTCTTTTGCGAGGGCGGCTATTGTAGCTATGCATGGTATGTAGAGCATCGCGACTATTGTGAAGACTATCATCTGTGTTGGTGTCAGGACTTTTCCAAAATCGGTTGTTCCGAGGATGGCGGCGAGCATGACCAGCATAAGCTCCTTTCTTAGGATTCCGAAGATTAGGGTTATTCCTACCTCTCTGGGTAATCCCAGCCAAACAGTGGCCACGGGGCTTAGCACGGCTTGAAAAACTCCTAGGAGGCCGAGGACTTCTATGGTCTTGATCAGGAAGCTGCTGACCATTATTAGGGGGAAGGCTATCTTGATGTATTCTTCCAGCCTGAACCATGTCTGTTTCAGCACGGTCTTGAGGTGGGGTATTCTATAATCGCTCATCTCCATGATGAGGGCTGTAGGTTCGCCTGGTAAAATATTGAAGGCGAATCTCCCCAAAACAAAGACTAGAATTATGTTGACTATGTAGAGTGTTAAGGCCCAGTTGACGCCAACGAACCTTCCGACGAGCCCAAGCACTATAACTGTTACCGCGGCGCAGGGTACAAGCGTTACGACGAAGGCGGCTAAGAGGCGTTCTCTCTGGGTCTCCATGATTCTGCAGCTGAGGCACGCCGGAACGTTACATCCGTAAGCCAACATTATCGGAATGAAGGCCTTGCCGTGAAGCCCCATCTTGTGCATAACCGAGTCTGTGAGGAAGGCTATCCTGCTCAGGTAGCCAGAGTCTTCGAGCATGTAGAGGATCAAGTAGAAGGGGACGATGTAAGGTAGCACTATGGTTATTCCAGCTATGAGCCCCTCCATGACTCCTCCCCAGAGGAGGTCTCCGAGCAGTCCTTCTCCGAAGATCGCTTTGAACGGGGGCTCCAACCCGTACAGGAGGTCTTCAAGTATCCCTGAAGCGTAGTCTCCGAAGGCGAAGATCGAGTAGAATACGGCGAGCAGGACGAGGCCCATAACGAGGTAGCCGAGAACCCTGTGGGTTGTAATCTCATGTATCCTCTCGCTTAGGCTCGGCTTTATCGGCGTCACTATCTGTTGGACCTCTCTGACGATGCGGCCGGCAACCTCGTACCGCTCAGAGGTTATAACTGTTGAGCATGGATGGCCGTGTATCTTCTCGATCTCCTTGGAGAGCCTCCTAGCGGTCTGGACGATCTCAGGTTTGATCTTCTGGATCTCCCTCTCAACCTCCCTGTCTCCCTCTAAGAGCTTTATCGCGGTCCACCGGGCTGGATACTTGAACTCAATCTTCTCGATTAGGTCTGTTAGCTTTCTGATCCTCTCCTCAACTTCTTCTCCGTATTCTATCCGTAGAGGCTTTATTCCTCCCTTCTCTGCGGCTTCGACGGCCTTCTCCAGTAACTGGTAGATTCCTCTCCCGGTTATCGCTACTGTCGGTACGACTGGTACTCCGAGGAGCTTCTCGAGCTTCTTGCAGTCGATCTTTATACCTTTCTTGGCGGCGATATCCATCTGGTTCAGCGCGATCACCATAGGGGTCTCCAGCTCCATCAGCTGCAAGGTGAAGAAGAGGTTTCTCTCCAGAACCGAGGCGTCGACCACGTTTATGACTATGTCAGGTTTCTCGACTGCTATGTATTCTCTCGAGATTAGCTCCTCCAGAGAGAATGTTGAGAGGGAGTAGATTCCCGGCAAGTCTATGATGTCGATCTCGTAGCCCTTGAAGTGGAGGGTTCCCTCAGCCTTCTCAACGGTCTTGCCCGGCCAGTTTCCGATATGCTGGTGGAGCCCTGTCAGCTGGTTGAAGATGACACTGTTGTGGACGAAGAGCCCGTTGGCTAGCATGAAGTTCTCGTAACCCTCAACCACCAAGTCGTACACGTATTCTCCTTTAGGATTCACCTCTTCGATTCTCTCTACAACGTCCCAAGAGATTTTGGTGGACGAGATTCCTTCGGGAACTGGCGGCGTCTCTTCGAGTATGGGGATGCGGTCTCCCGGGGATAGATGTTCTCCCTCCACGACCCTCAGTTCGCCGTTCAACATCACTATGAAGTTGTGGTCTCTGGTTGCGGTTACCACGCGGCCTGACCTCGTCCTCACCCGTACCAAACGCCGAGTCTCCCTGTGGCGTAGAACCTTGGAGACCTTGGCCTTCACGGCTCTCATGGTTTCTGGGTCCAACGATACTACGAAGAGGCTGTTCGGCGTGGAAATCTCAGAGTCTCCAAGCCTCGCGGAGGGTTGGCTGGCTAAAGTGTGCTCCACAATGTCTCTCAGCCGGGCTATCTCCCATCTCCCTTCACGTTGAATAAGAACCTCGGATTCTCCGGTCAGGGACTTCCCAACGTTGGCGTTTCCGGCTAGAGCTATCCTCAGCTTCTTCTCTGTCATCTGTCTATCTCCACATAGACCCTCTCCGCCATGCCTCTCCCTAAGGCCAGCCTCGACCCTCTGACGAGTATCTCCATCGGCCCGCGGAACGGTGCGGACTTTATGACCGTAACCCTTGTGCCGGGGGTTAAACCCATGTCTACAAGCCTCTTCCTTAGACCCCATCCTCTACCTCTAGGTCCGCCTCCCCTAGAGGGCACGGTTATGAACGTGACTATCCCGGTCTCGCCGGCTTTCAGGAATGTTAAGGGAACCCTCATCACTTCATCACCTAAAAGCTGCTGGTTTACAGTGTGTGGATGAACCTTCTCTTGCAGGGGTTTTGGGTGGCGACACTCTTTCCATCGGTTTTTCCGCTCGACTTATGATAAATATTTAGGGTTTCCTAACTTCGGTTCGGTAACTAATTTCTTTAGGTCTATTTAGAGATTGTCCTAAAGAAGTTAGGTTTAGGGCTTTATGCCTAAGATGAAGTGTAGGCCTCCGTGTTGTCAGTTTCTGGAGGTGGAGATCCAAGGGTTCGGGCTCACTTTATCTCCTTACGGTTTGATTGTTGAGCTTCTTCCTCTCTTCTGCAGTATTCTTTGAACTGTTCCAGCCACCTGCTAACGAACTTCGGCCGTTCCTTCGACTCCGTTATAAACTTGACGAACCGCGTGAACTGCAGTATCGTCTTTGGGTCGAGCTGATGTTCAAGGATGTGGGAGTCCTTTAGGGCTATATCCTTGGGAACCAAGATTATCTCGAGGAACTTCCTGAACGTTTCATGCCTCTCCTTTATGGACTCAGCGATCGTTCTACCATCCTGAGTAAGAGTTACGCCCCCGTACTTCTCGTAGTTTACGAGTCCGTACCTGTGGAGTTTCCTAACCATCTCAACGACAGTGGAAGCCCTGAGGTTCATCTCCTTGGCTATGTCCTTTATGCGGGCGAAGCCTTTCCGCTCAACAATCTCGTATATTGCCCTTAAGTAGTCCTCAGCTCTCCTGGTGATTGCGCCGCTCAAATCGGTTTCCCTAAAAAATTTTGGGGAACCAAAATAAAAGTTTTCGTCCCCGTAAAGCATCTATAGATTTATGGGCATACTGCGCAGGCCGACCGGGAGAGACGTCCCCGTAAAGCATCTATAGATTTATGGGCATACTGCGCAGGCCGACCGGGAGAGAAGGAGCGTCGCCCTCATTGTTGCTCTCTTAGGGATGGCAGATATTTCCACACCGCCCTCACAACAGGAATTGAGACTATTAGGCCGACCGACATCTGCCCTATGTTCACGGGAATCTCGGCGAAGGCTCCGGGGCCCACCAAGAACAGTTCGTAGATGAAGTATCCCGTAACCATGATGAGGCCTCCAACCGTTATTGAGAGGACTGTCCACCCCAACGTAGGTTCCAGCCTAACCCCTGCGAAGACCATCAGGAACGCGACGAGTCCCCCGATCAGATACCAGACCTCAGCTGGAATCCAAAGTGTAAAGGCGGGGTCGGTTGAGGTTCCGAGATATACCTCTACGTTTCCACAGTAGTAGGTTGAACCTATGGTGGCGAGTAGAAGGCCTACGGCGACCCCTAGGATGGATGTTGCGGCTCTCCAGCTCTTCTTCGACTCTCTTCTAGGGGTCTTCCGGCTTAGAAAGCCGACTACCGCGCCTTCACACATCTTGATTACTAGGGTTGCGGGCGCGAACTCCATGTAGCCTAGGATCACGTCGGCCAGCATGGAGCCGAGCCCTCCGGCTATGCCGCCTACTAGAGGCCCGAAGAGGAGGGCTGTTATGTAGACCATGGTCTCGCCTATGTTGAAGAACCCTCTCGTCTGCGGGACGTAGACGGTAAATATTATTGTTGCTACGCAGACGAGGGCTGAGAAGACGGCTGAGACCGCTAGTTGGACAGGTTTCAGGGGGCTCCGGGACTTTTGTGTTCGCTTCATGTTTTGTGCCTCAGGGAAATAGTATACTTATAACTTTACTATACCGAAACCGAATAAAAGTTTTTCCATAATTAAAAGGTTAACCGCGTTAAGGCTGTGACGGCCAGAGGAGCGGGCGAAGCCAACCCGATCTTAGCGGCCTAATGAATGCTCAGCTGCCTCTTAATCTCCCTCACCTCGTCAAGGGTAGGCTTCTTCGGGTAGTTATAGATGGGCCCGCTCGGCCTCTCGTTGTAGTATGGCCTGTTACATCCCGGACATCCACTCGTCATGAAAGGTTCTCCCGACTCCACGATTCTCAAGAGGAGGCTTCTCTCAACCCCAAAGTCTTTGAGGACGCCGTCCTTAAAGGTCATATCGGCATACTTGGCCAAGCCGTGGGTTATGAGGTACTGTGCGACTTGGATTCTCCTATATCCTTCAATTGGGGGTCTCGGACGCCCAGCCAGCCTAGTTCCCGGTATAGGCGTGAAGGCGAAGAGGGCTGGATAAACGCCCATGTCGTGGCATAGCTGCATGGTTCGAACGGCCTCCTCCTCGGTCTCGCCTAACCCAATTATTAGGTGGGTTGTGACTGAGCCTCTCCCGAAGACCTCGACAGCGCCTCTGAGCGCCTCCATATGCCCCTCCCAAGTGTATGGGCCTCCAGCTGAAGCCCCTTTAACCTCGTCGAAGATTTTCGGCGTTGAAGCGTCTAGGGCTACGCTGACACGGTTGACTCCGGCCTCACGTAAACGGATCATCCCTTCCCTCTGTAAGGGCTGACAGGAGACCGAGATCGGAACGGGTGATGTAAGCCTAATCATCCTCGCGAGGGAGATTATCTCCTCGAGTATGCCGGGAACGTTCAGAGACTGGATGCAGACCCTCCTTATTCTCCGGTCTCCGAAGGCCTTTCCGACACGGTCTACAACCTCAACCGTTGGGAATGGTGGCCAAACAACCCTTGAGAGCATGTCAGACCGCGCTGTGGAGTCCCTAGCTTGGGGGCAGAAGCCGCAGTTGGCTGTGCATCTCCCACGCCTATATGTGAGCAGGTATATGGTTGTGGGTTCAGCGTCAAGTCGGCCACGTGTCAAACCGAGTAGGATGGCTGAGCCGAGAGAGACCCGGACTATGCTTGGTGAGAAAAACTCATCCCCCGACCTTCCGGCATCCTTCATCCACAATCTCCAACCTAGAACATCCTAGCCTAATGGAACTATAAATCTTTTTGAGACGGGATGGGAAAACCTTAAGTCTGGAGTGATCTATGGAGCTGCCCGGGGAAGATTTGTGAATCTTGAAGGTATAGAAGACGCGGTCTCGAGGGCTGGTGAGATCAGCTGGAGAAACTTCGGCAAGCGTATCCGTTTCTACTTTCCGGGCTTCACACACCATAGAAGTAAGCGTATTCCCCGACTGGATGGATTCTTCCCTTCGATCTCAATAACAGGGTCCAGATGCTTCCTGAACTGCAAACACTGCGGCGGGAGGCTCCTGCAGGCAATGATCCCGGCAGAGTCTCCGGAGAGGCTCTTGGAGGTCTGCTCGGAGATAAAGAGGAGAGGGGGGGTTGGATGCCTGATAAGCGGAGGATGCTCAGTCGACGGCAAGGTTCCGGTCAAACCCTTCATAGGAGCATTATCCGAGGTTAAGAAGAAGCTCGGATTAACGATCTTCGTCCACACGGGGCTAATCGACCTGGAGACGGCTGAGATGCTGAGGGACACCGGCGTAGACGCCGTTCTAATCGATATAATAGGCTCAGATGAGACGATTAGGGAAGTCTACAGGCTCGACGCAACCACGCGGGACTTCGAGGAGTCGCTGGAAGCCCTAGAGGAGTCCGGTGTTCCCTTCGTCCCCCACGTTCTGGTAGGGCTTCACTACGGCAGGCTCAGGGGCGAACTGGAGGCTTTAAGGATGATCTCGAGGCATAGGCCCTCAGCCTTGATACTGATAGTCTTCTTCCCGATTAAGGGAACAGCCATGGAGCTTGTTAAGCCTCCGCCTCCAAAGGTCGTCGTTAAGGTCTTGACTGAGGCTAGGTTCATGATGCCGAGGGTTCCCATGGCGTTGGGTTGCGCTAGGCCGAGGGGGAAGCATCAGAGGGAAACGGATGTACTAGCCGTTAGGGCGGGGATCAACGGCATAGCCTTCCCAAGCGACGCGGCTATAAGTGAGGCTAAGAACGTAGGGTTGGAGATATCCTTCTCCCCGCTCTGCTGTTCCCAGATAATGGAGATAACTCGGCTAAATTGACGAAAGGCCCCTTTAGGAGGCTATTCTACTGCCCCCAGAAGGAGGGCTAAGAGGGCCATCCTAACGACGACTCCGCTCCAGACCTGTTTGAAGTACTTTGCGTAAGGCGTCATGTCGACTTCCGGGGGAACCTCGTCCGTCCGCGGGAGCGGGTGGAGTATTATGAGGTTGTCCTTGGCGTTCCTGAGCGTATTGAGGTCGACTCGGTAGGAGCCCCTAACCTTCTCGTACTCAGCCGGGTCCGGGAAACGTTCCTTCTGGATTCTAGTTACGTAGAGGACGTCGATCTCGGGTATAATGCTCTCCATGTCCTCCGTTTCTACGGCCTCAACCCTTCCTTTGATGTCTTCCAGTACCTCACTGCGCATCCGAAGAGTGGGGGGCGAGACCATGTAGAGTTTCACGTCGTAGAGGGAGAGGGCGTATGCGAGGGAGTGAACGGTTCTCCCAAACCTCAAGTCTCCGGCCAAGGCTATCTTAAGCCCGTCTATCCTCCCCATCTCCTTAACTATAGTGTAGAGGTCTAAGAGGGCTTGGGTGGGATGCTCCTCCGCCCCGGAGCCGGCGTTGATAACGGGGACCTCCGCGTACTCAGCTGCGAACCTAGCTGCACCCTCAAGCGGATGCCTCAAAACTATGATGTCCGCGTAGTTCTCGACGACTCGGACGGTGTCGGCTAGGCTTTCTCCCTTCCTAACCGATGATATCTCAGGCTCCGCGAAGCCTATGGTTGTTCCTCCGAGCTTGTACATGGCAGTCTCGAAGCTGAGCCTCGTCCTCGTGCTCGGCTCAAAGAAGAGCGTGGCGAGAATTCGGCCTCTAAGCATGTCGGAGCCTTTCTTGGCTAAGGGTTCCATCTCCTTGGCAACCTGCAATATATGATTGACCTCGTCCTTCGTGAAGTCCTTTATCGAGATTACGTCCCGCCCCTTAAACCTCAAGGAAACCACCAAGAGTAGAGAGATGCCACCCCTAGATAATATTTTCAGTATGGTTAAGGTGTTGGTGACGCCTAAAAAAGGGGGTTCTAGTTCGACGTTGATGGTCTACAAGAGAACATTTATCTTTTCATGCCCGTTAATGATTAGGTGGTTTGGTTGGAGGTTCATCCGGATGTCCAAGAAGACCCTAAGGGTCTCGAAGATAAGGAACGGCACGGTTATCGATCACATAATGAGGGGTCACGCCCTTGACGTCATAAAGATTTTGGGTATAAATGGACGTTCTGGGGGAGTCGTAACGATCGCTATGAACGTTCCAAGCGAGAAGCTCGGCTTGAAGGACATAGTTAAGGTTGAGGGGAGAGAACTCAACCCTGAAGAAGTCGACAAGATAGCGTTGCTGGCGCCCCACGCAACCATAAACATAATCCGGAACTACAAGGTTGTCGAGAAGCAGAGGGTTAAGCTCCCGCACGTGATAAAGGGTATAGTTAAATGCGTAAATCCCACATGCATCTCAAATAGTGAGGAACCGATAAAATCAATCTTCTACGTCGAGAAGGAAGAACCTTTAAGGCTTAGATGCCATTACTGCGGTCACATAATGGAGAAGGAAGACATACTCCAACAGTTCTGAGGAGCACGGTTCAACGAGCCGCATTCATAAGAAACGGTCTCCCTTTAGGTTTATCTCGGTCTTCCCCCTTTAATGTGGTGTTAAGACGAGCCGTTTGGGAGGATGTCCATGAAGGTTAAGATCGGTAAGGGGGACGCTCTGATCGTTGTGGACGTTCAGAGGGACTTCTGCCCCGGGGGAGCCTTACCGGTCCCGAGAGGCGACGAGGTCATCCCCGTTCTAAACGAGTATTTGGAGAGGTTTAGGAGGGCTGGGGCGGCCATATACGCGACGAGGGATTGGCACCCGCCTAACCACAAGTCTTTTAGGGAGTATGGAGGCGAGTGGCCTCCCCATTGCATTCAGGGGACGGAGGGCGCCGAGTTTCACCCCAACCTCAAACTCCCCAGCGACACCTTGATAATCTCGAAGGCGACTGAGCCCGACAAGGAGGCTTACTCCGGGTTCGAGGGGACAAACCTGAAGGAGAGCTTGGAGAGTCGAGGTGTTAAACGGGTTTTCGTCGGGGGGTTAGCAACCGACTACTGCGTCAAGAGCACGGTTCTCGACGCGCTCAAGTACGGCTTCGAGGTCTTCCTGCTGGTAGACGCCGTTCGAGGAGTCGATCTCCAGCCCGGGGACAGCGAGAGAGCAATCGAAGAGATGGTTCGTAGGGGAGCCAAGAAAATAACCCTGTCAGACCTAGAGTAAGGAAATGCGCAAATAAGGGTTCGAAGCGTCCATTTTGAATTAGGAAGGAGTATACTTCGATATGTGTACCTTAATAGTGTTTTATCGGCTTCTGGAAGGCTTCCACGTTGTGGCGATGCATAACCGTTACGCCAGAAGGGGGTCTTTCGAGGAGCCTCCTAGGGTTTCTAAGGGTAGGTTCAAGGCTTACCACCCTGTTGACTCATCCTCGAAGGGGACGTGGGTAGGCTTCAACGAGGAGGGCCTCTTCGCCGCCGCCACCGACCAGCATACAGGTGGACCTATACACGCCTACAGGAGTAGAGGCCTCCTCCTACTGGACATCTTAACCGGGTTCTCCGAGTCATCCGAGGCCGTAGACTACGTGGAGAGGGAGCTCACCAAAGGGTACAGGAGGGGCAACTTCATAATAGCCGACCGGAAGCAGGCGTTCCACATCCTAAAAGACGAACGGGTGGAAGTCACACCCATAGACCCAGGCGTACACGTGTTCACAAACCTAACCTTGAAGGGGTGGGTCAGAACCGAGAACGTTCCCGAAGACCTCCTGAAGTACGTGGAGATGAGGAGGAGGCGGGCGTTGGAGCTCGCCTCCCAGATCGAACCTAAAGTAGTGGACAGGGTCATCGAGGAGCTGAGGCGTGTGGCATCCGACCATGGAGAGGAGCCCGGTAGAGGTTCGATCTGCTACCACGGGGAGACCGGGTGGTACATGTCGTCCTCAACGATCATGGCTGTGGCTGAAAACCCCGGAGACTCCAGAATCCTCTACTGTCCAGGTAACCCCTGCGAAGGCCGATTCCTAGACTACAGTCATATACTTCGCGAAGGAGGTGGAGGGGCCGCGGGGGCGTTGGCTGAAGTCTACGGGCCGCGGGGGCGTTGGCTGAAGTCTACGAGGAGAGTGGGAAGCTCTCCGGTAGGAGGATTGCGCTCTGTTTAACCGGGAGCGTCGCGTCGATCGAGGCTCCTAAACTTGCTAGGTGGCTTAGGAGGCATGGCGCTGAGGTGAGATGCTATATGACTCCGGCCGCCGTTGAGTGTGGTGTGAGCCCGAAGGTTATGGAGTGGGCGACGGGGATGCCCGTCGTCTTGGAGCTGACAGGCGCGGCTGAACACTTGGTAGATTACGACCTCGTCGTTGTCTATCCTGCAACGTTGAATACGGTATGCAAGATCGTTCAGGGAGTGGCTGACAACGCTGTGACGGTTCTCTGCGCCTCGACCAGTCCAACCCGCCTCCTCTTAGCCCCCGCCATGAACCTGAGGCTCTACATGAACCCGGCCTTCAAGGAAGCCTTGAAGAGGCTTAAGAGGCTCGGCGCAACCATAATCGAGCCGAGGATAAGTGAGGGAGCGGCCAAGGTCGCATCTGTGGAGAAGGCTCTAGACTACGTTATTAGAGCGCTCTCAACAAGCGTCCTGAGGGATAGGGGAATCCTCATCCTCACAGGCCCGACGCGATATGACTTAGACCCGGTTAGGTACATATCTAACAAGGCATCGGGCAAGATCGGTTATTGGCTGGCGAAGGAGGCTTTCCAGAGGGGATGTAGAGTCAAGGTCATATATGGGCCGGGAACCGTGAGTTTTCCTGAACACATACCCGTCGTGAAGGTCTACACGGTTGAGGAGATGCTGGACGCAACCTTGAGGGAGCTCGAGACCGGGAGATATGAAGCGGCGATCTTCTCAGCCGCCATACTCGATTTCAAACCCGCCACGTACGAAGAAGAGAAGGTCAAGTCGGGGACGGAGTGGAGAGTCAACCTCGTCCCAACGGTCAAGGTTATCGGCGAGGTCTCTAGGAGACACCCGGACGTTAGGATAGTCGGCTTCAAACTCGAGCATAAGGTCTCCAAGGAAGAGCTCATAGATAGGGCCCGAGAAGAACTTGAGAAGGTTGGAGCAACGATAATCGTCGCCAACGACCTTTCGGAGATAAAGGGAGAACACCACAAGGCCTACCTGATAGATCGGGAAGGTAGGATTCAACGCTTCGACGGTGAGAAGGCTGAACTGGCCGGGAAGATACTTGACATGCTGGAGGAGAGCCTGACCGGTCGCCCCCTCTAATAAGGGATAAGCCCCGTCAAACGGCTGAAAGGGTAGGTTCTCACCTTTCAGCCATCCTGCGGCGGCCGTAAATTATCGACGCGGAAGCCGAAGCCAATGCCGCGAGGTTCTGGCATATCAAGTACTTCCACGTAACCTTCAACCCGGAGAAAGCCTCGAGAAGCCCATATACAATGTTTAGGAGATACGGGTTCCCAGAGTAGAGGTTGGCCGCCTCATAGAGGGGCTGGGGATACTCCAAGAGGTAGACGAGGACGGCTAAGACTGAGAAGGCTGAGAGGGTTACGAATGCTCCCTTAACCGCGGCCTTCACCAGCGGCATGCTGGAGAGATGAAGCCGGTTGAAAGGCGACTTCACCTTCCCCCAAAGGCTGGTCAGGGACCTAAGATATCCCCCAACCTTGGAGTAGACTCCTTTCTTTCGGCGTGGTAAACCCCGCTTCACCCGCCTTGGCGCTTTGGTTTTCGCTCTCCGCCTCGGAGGGAAGAGGGCGTGTTTGGTCACGTGTATCCAGCTCGAGAGTAGGGTTACCATCACGCATGCGGGTATCAAATGGATTAGAGGGCTAACCGAAACTGTGAGGGGAACGTATGGAATCGGGACTCTCAGGTTCAAGGCGGAAGCGTTTCCTTCAAGGAGGCCGTGGACGGTGAAGGCTGATGTTAGGATGTGCTCCAGAGCTAGCACGGCTAGGGAGTAGAGAGCGGCCGCCGGGAGAAGAGCCTTTGAAGTCTGGTTGAAGGCTGGTATACGTCTGCTCTCTCTTCTGTACGTCACGGCTCTCCATCCTAAACGTTATGGGTAAACCCTGTTTATCAGCCTTGGGAAGGCTATGGCGTCCCTTATGTGGTCGAGTTTACATATCCACGAGATCGTTCTTTCAACCCCGAGTCCGAAGCCCGCGTGGGGAACCGAACCGTACCTCCTAAGGTCTATGTACCACTTGTAATCCTCCGGGTTCAAGCCGTTCTCTTTTATTCTCTTCAGAAGCTCGTCTAGGTCGTCTATCCTCTCCCCTCCCCCAGTTATCTCCCCGTACCCTTCAGGAGCCATCAAGTCGACTGAGAGCGTCACCTCTGGACGGTTAGGGTCGGGCTTGTGGTAGAACGCCTTAGCGCTCCTCGGATAATGCGTTATGAAGAAAGGTTTATCAAACTTCAAGGCGAGGTGCCTCTCCTCAACCCGGCCGAGGTCCTTACCCCACTCAAAATCGAAACCGTCCTCATGGAGAATCTCAACGGCCTCGTCGTACGTCAGCCTCTCGAATGGAGGCTCCACCCTAAGTAGGTCCTTCACGTCCCTCCCCAAATCCCTGAGTTCTCTAGAGGCTTCGGAAGCCAATCTGCGGCATACGTAGCTCAGCAGCTCCTCCTCAACCTTCATCACTCCGTTTAGACCGCACCAAGGTATCTCAACCTCCAGATGCCAGTACTCCGTTAAGTGGCGTCTGGTCCTCGACTTCTCAGCCCTGAAGGATGGCGCAATCGTGTATATCTTGCCCAGACTGGCTATGGCGGCCTCCGCGTAGAGCTGCCAACTCTGGGTTAAGTACGCCTCCCTATTGAAGTACTTGACGGGGAAGAGTGTTGCTCCTCCCTCACAAGCGGCCGTTATGAGGATGGGTGAATGGAACTCGGTGTACCCGTTCAGCTTGAACCACTCCCTAGCCGCCTCCAAAAACTTAGCCCTGACGCGCAGTATGTTCTGCATCTTTCGGCTTCTTATCCATAGGTGGCGGTGGTCCAAGAGGAACTCCGGCCCGTGATACTTCTTCGCTATTGGGAATCCCTCCTCAGCCATGTGGACGACCTTCAGCTCCTCGACGGCTATCTCGTACCCTCCCGGGGCACGTTCATCTCTCCTAACAGTTCCCGTGAGCTCGATCGAGGACTCTAAGGTGACATCCTTCGCCAGCTCGAATTGACGCCTGTCAACCTTGTCCCTCTTCATGGTGCACTGGATTATTCCCGTGCCGTCCCTTAAGATGAGGAAGTGTATCCCTCCGCTCGACCTCTTGTTGTGAAGCCACCCTCTAACCTTGACTTTCTCTCCTTCAAGCCCTCCGGAGAGGATGCGAGAGACCTCCAAGAACGACTCCGACATCTCGGACCCTCACACGAAGACTTCCCGCAACAAAAAATATCGGCTGGAGCCTAATGAATATTTCCGACATCTCGGACCCTCACACGAAGACTTCCCGCAACAAAAAATATCGGCTGGAGCCTAATGAATATTTTGAGCAGGCCTAAGCCCGTTTTGAGGGTGGCTTCTGACGGTCGGAGCCGGACTACGCTCTAAACTGCTTATAAAACTTCTAAGCCCATAAGATTAGCCTGTAGGAGCGTGTGTCACGCCATGAGGAGGATAGGCGTCGTAACGGCTGGTGGAGACGCTCCGGGGATGAACGCCGCGATAAGGGCGATAGTCCGGTCAGCCATACATAACGGCTTAGAGGTTATAGGTTTCGAGAGGGGATACGCCGGACTAATAAACGACGAGTTCCGCCTCATGGGCCCGAGGGCCGTGAGCGGGATAATCAACCTCGGAGGAACGATCCTAAGGACGATCCGGTGCGAGGAGATGAAGACCCCGGAAGGTTTAGAGAAGGCCTCGGAGACCCTTAAGAGACACAGGATCGACGGGCTCATAGCCATCGGCGGGGATGGAACCTTCAGGGGGGCAAGCGAACTGTACAAGGTCAGCGGAGTCCCCGTGATCGGTGTTCCGGCGACGATAGACAACGACGTCGCGGGAACAGACACCACTATAGGCTTCGACACAGCCGTCAACACGGCTCTCTTCGCCATAGACAGGATAAGGGACACAGCCACGTCCCACGAGAGAATCTTCGTGGTAGAGGTTATGGGCCGAAGGAGAGGATTCTTAGCCTTAGAGGTCGGGCTCGCCGAGGGAGCTGAGATCATACTCGTCCCGGAGATAAAGTTCAGGATAGAAGACGTCTGCAGAAAACTTAAGAAAGCGAAGAGCGAGGGAAAGACTTCCGAGATCATAGTTATGGCCGAGGGAGCCGGGGACTCCAGAGCCATAGTCTCTAAGATAAGTAAGGAGACCGGGTATGAAGTCCGCCTAACAGTGCTGGGCCACATCCAGAGAGGGGGATCCCCGACAGCCCGAAGCCGAATCTTAGCATGTGAGTTCGGAAGCAAAGCCGTGGACCTCCTCCTCGAAGGAGCCAAGAAAAGGATGGTGGGGATCAAGGGAAAGAGAATAGTCTCAGTGGACCTCGACTACTCTTGGAAGGAGCAGAAAGAGCTCGACATGAGGCTCTATAGGCTCGCGGAGATCCTCTCAGCCTAACCGAGAAGCTCACGTTCGAAGGGAGGCCTCACGTAGAGGACATCCTCCAGCAGGGCCCTCAGAGGCTCCGCCACGCTCCAAGCCTGGGAGATGCAGCCCCGCGGCGTGTGAGGAGGGTCCCCGTCGAATATCTCGCTGAAGGAACCTAGCCCAGCCCTTAAAGGCTCGTCCACGAGGAGCGGCCTGAAGAAGGCTTCAGCCGCGAACCTCCTCCACTTTTCTCCGTAACCCTTCACCTTTAGGAAGGCCGTGACGAAGGGTCCGATAAGCCAGGCCCAGACCGTTCCGTTGTGGTAAGCCCTGTCTCTCTGAGCCCAGCCTCCCACGTAACGCCCAACGTATCTCGGGTCGCTCCTATCTAGGGTTCTTAAGCCGTATGTTGCCCATAGCCTCCTCCAGACGACCTCGACAACCTTGACAGCCCTCGACCCTTCGAGTAGGGGAAAGTCCAAGGAGACCGCGAATATCTGGTTCGGCCTCAAAGACGGGTCTCCACGTTCACCCTCAACCACGTCGAAGAGGTATCCGCCCTCGGAGTTCCAGAACTTCGCGTTGAAGCTCTCCTTGGCCTTAACCGCCATCCAGTGATAGTTTGAGGCGTCCCTCTGGTAACCGAACTTACACGCCAAGAACTCCATTATCCTCAAGGCGTTATACCATAAAGCCTCAACCTCAACCGCCTTCCCACCCCTAGGCGTAACCGGAACCCCGCCAACAACCACATCCATCCACGTCAGTTGGGGTCCATGCTTGAGCAGGCAGTCACCGTCCATACGGATCCCAAACCTTGTTCCCTCGATATAAGAGTCAATTATGGACTTCATTGTTCCCCAAAGCCTCCGAGATACAAACCCGAAATCACCAGTATACTTCAAATATTGGAAGACGGCGTTTACGAACCATAGAGAAGAGTCCACAGAGTTGTATGAGGGCTGAACATCAGCCTTAAAGGGCCTCTCGGGGATGCAGTTCGGTATGAGCCCATCCCTACAGTATAGGCTCATGGTCTCGAGAATCTTGGCTGCGTCCCCAAACCTCCCAGTTACTAGGGTCAAGCCTGGGAGGGAGATCGAGGCGTCCCGTCCCCAAAGGCCGAACCAGTGATAACCAGCGATGACGCCGAGCCCCTTAGGTCTGTCAGTCTCAACTATGAAGGAGCCAGCTGAACCCAGCAGCCAAGCGACCTCATCTTTGAGCCACCTGAACCCTTCAGGGGCCGCCTCAGAGACCTTACGGAGGGGCTCTCGAATGGAGGCTCTAACACGGTTCTCGTCGCCCTCAAGGAGCCTCTCAACACGATCACGGTCCAATCTCTCCAAGCCGTCTGGAGGTTCACATCCATCCTTCCAAGCCGACGCAACCAAGTGGAGGCTCCCAGACCCTTCGGGTTCAACCCTAAACCTAAATGATCCCGGGCTGTAATTGTCGTCTAGGCACTCCTCACCCCTGAACCCGTCGGCCCTAAGGTAGATCCTCCTAATCCAGAACCCGCCTCTAGGGTCAGGTATGTACTCTCCGCTCGTCGAGTAGAGCATCAGCCTGTATGGATAGTTGGGTTCGCTTAGGATAAAGCCTCCACCACCTAAGGGGTCAACCCTGAAGCTCAAGGGACTCCTCTCCACATCGGTAACCTCGTAGATGTGGCGCATAACAACCAGGGGTCTCACCCTAAACTCAACGGCCTCCTGAAGGGTGTTCAAAACCCAATAGGAGGAGACGACCATGTTCTTCCCGTATGGCATCGCAACCCTCTTAGCCACATAGACCCCGCCGGCCTCATACCTAAATGTTGGATATGGATCTAGGGAGAACCCGACCATGAACTTGTAGCCTTCCGGGTGAAATAGACCTCTAAACTCGTTCGAGCCTAGACTGTAGGTTCGTTCCTCACCACTCCCCTCAGGATCAACCCGTACCTCCTCGTCGAGTTTAGAGAGAACCACATACCTCCTGGATGGGGGCTCAAAGGAGGCTACGAGCAAGCCGTGATACTTCCTAGTGTTCACACCTATAACCGTCGAGGAGGAGTATCCTCCAAGCCCGTTGGTCAGGATCCACTCGAGGCTAAGAGCCCTATCCAGCCTCGACAGGACGCTGGGTCCAAGCTCGATCCGTTGTAACCCATGCAACTCTACCTGTCCCATCCAACCCGTTCCTCCTCAAACAGTAACCTGCCACGACAAGAACGTAACGATAAGGAAGGTTAACCCCTATTTAAATAGGGGCTCTGTTGGTAAATCTGCCTTAACCCTTCAAGGGTGCTGTGTGATGCTCAGCTAACTCCATAATCGCGTCTTCTGCTACATCCTAGACAGAGCCATCTAGGAGGAACGTTTTCCGGGTTTCCCTTAGCTGCGACGTGTCTCTGCCCTTTTATGTTTATGGTGGAGATAAATTGGGGTGTGCACATCCTTCCTGTGGTGACGTCGGATGTGGCGTGATGGCAATCTCAAACCTTACCCCTTAGAGGGCAGGGTTGAGGAGCTCATCGAGAGCGGGGATCTCCCGGAAGGTTGGAAGCCTACCGGCCGGGATAAGAACCTCTACGTGGAGTTGAGTGAACCGATAGTTAGGATGGCTGTTAGGTGGCAGGACCGTGAAGGCAGAATAGTCGATCCATACTTAAGGGTTGAGGTGACCACGGCGACTCCGAGGTTCGTTGGGGCTTTAAGCTTCATGATAAGGGTTGGGAGGTGCCTAGACCTCCTGGAAGCCTGCGTCAAGAGCATGACCGTTGCGGCCAGAGACCTATCAGAGGCCTCTCAGAGACCCGTCAGCGGCCCAGAGTTCTACGTGAAGGAGCTGATGGCTGGTTACTGGGCCTTGAAGGATAAGGTTGATGAAAGCCTGGTTGAGGAATGGGAGCATCTACTGGGAGGGTACAACCCGGAGGAGACCTACACCGCCGTCTTCTCCAAGATGAGCCCTGATAGGGTTAGGAACTTCTCAACCTTCGCCCTAGCGGGTGAGGGTTTCAAGCTCAAGGCTGGACTGGCCGACAACAGGGACTTCATAACTCGATACTTGAGGCATCAACTCGGATTCTTCACGGATTATGGAATGTATAGGGATCCAGGAGACCCATTAACCTACGACTACACAGCCAGGATGAACCTTGCCCTACTCCTGTATTCGGGTTACAGTGACGAGAACACAAGCCTCCTAGATGAGCTCTTGAGGAGGGGAGGATTAACAACCCTCCTATACCTGTCACCTTTAGGGCAAGCTCCCTTCGGGGGTAGAAGCAACCAGTTCAACTTCAACGAGGCGACTATAACCCTAATATGCGAGTACGAAGCGAACCGTTACAAGAGGGCTGGAAGGCTGGACTTGGCTGGAGCCTTCAAGAGGGCGGCTAGGCTCTCAGCCCTCTCGATCAAGAGGTGGCTTATGCTCAAGCCGTTCCGCCACATAAAGAACGGTTTCCACCCATCGACCATGCATGGATGCGAGGAATATGGAGGTTACAGCGTATACTCGCTCTTGATAGCGAGCCAGCTCGGCTTCGCCCACCTCCTAGCCGACGACTCGATCGAGGAGAAGCCCGCCCCCTTCGAGGTTGGAGGCTACATCCTCCACCTCCCAGAAGCCTTCCACAAGGTCTTCGCAACATCAGGGGGATACCACATCGAGGTTGAGACCTCGGCAGACCACAAATACGACGCAACCGGCCTCGGGAGGATCCATAAAGCCTCTGCTCCAAGCGAGATAGGGCTCTCAACTCCCATAACCCCGAAGCCACGCTATAAGGTTGCAGTTCAACCTTCACCTAGAGGCGTAGCGGTGGGGCCGGGATGGAGAGACAGCCATACGAGTGAGATCCACTGGTTGGCCGACTATAAACCTGAGAGCGTCAATGTATCCAGGATCAAGGAGTCTAAGGATGAGACCCGATTTAGGATCACATATATACTCAATGTAGGCTTGCCGAGGATCCTCGAGGAATACACGCTCAACAGGGATGGGGTTGAGGTCTCAGTTAAGGTTGAGGGGGCCAATCGAGCTCTGATGCAGTTTCCACTCTTAGAGACAGACGGCCTGAACAGAGCTGAGGTCCAAGTTGAGAGGGGACACCTAAAGGTTAGGTACCTAAACCATACATACGAGGTTTGGAGCCTCCACCCGGAGGATCCGGATACTTGGCTGGAACCCTTCAAGGCTCCGAACAGGAACGCAATCTACAGGGTTGGATGCTTCGAGAGCCTAAACGACGAGATGGAAGTCAGAGTTGAGATAACCTAACCTCCCTCAAGCAGCATCCACGGAGGGTTCTAGAACTCTACGTTGAAGCTCTCATAAGCCTTGTCGAGGTCTGAGAGGACTCTGGGCCTAACCTCGATGCGGGGATGTTCTACGTCTTTCAGATGTTCCATCAACCGGTTCTTCGGGAGGCCCGGACGTTTGTTCCACCAACCGGTTCTTCGGGAGCCCAGACGCCCCCTTTAAAGTTTTCCTTCTTTCAACGCCTTCTTGAGGCGTTCGCTTGCTCCTTCAGGCAGTATGAAGCCGACGAGACCTCTCTTGGAGAGGTTGTTGAGGTAGGAGCCTAGAGAGACCTCGGCTTCGACGGGCATTATCTTGAACCTCTTCTGGAGGATCTCTGAAATCTCCCTCACAGTTCTCTTTCCATCGCAGAGTTCCCACACAAGCGTCCCTATCTTGTCTGGAATCACTATCTTCTTCTCGCTAGCGTTGACGGAGAAAATCTTAAGCAGGAGTTTCGTTAGGCCCTTCGGGGGAGGTAAGGGTATCCGGATGAGGATGTCCCCGCTTTCTCTCCTCTCCCACTTGACGTTGGGGTTTCTAACAGGCCTTATGCTAAGAAACTCGCTTCTGGAGATGGGTGGAATCTTCGACCTCTTTCGCCTAAGCCTATCCAGTAGCATGCTTCCCAGATATAAATCGGCCAAGCATCTTTTATATTTTTAAGTTCATCCATCCTAAAGGGTTAAAGTTCTCGTGGAACGTGGGATACCCGCTTGAAAATTAAAAAATTTTTATATTCTGAGGCTCAAGAGTATCGTGGAGGTTGATTAGGGTGAGTGAGGAGGATGTCAAACGGGCTAAGAGGCTTCTGAGAGAGTTTAAAGGGGACAGCTACGCCTTCGGCGAGAATGCTCTCCAAGCCATCGGCAGGTTTGCCGGTAGGATCGGGAAGAACGTAGCTATAGTGAGTGGGAGAACCGGCCGGAGAAGCGGGATAGTGGACTTCGTTACTGAGGCTCTCCTCAAGAGAGGCTCAAAAGTCCTAGGAGTTTTAGACGGAGCCCGCCCAAACACGCCTAGAGAAGACGTTTACAGGCTTGCATATCAGATACTGAAGTTGGGATGTGACGGGGTTATAGCCATCGGGGGAGGCAGCTGCATCGACGCCTCCAAGGCAGCCCTCGTCCTAGCCCTCTACGGAGGAGTCATCGACGACTACTTCGGAACCGGGAAGGTCACGGAGAAGTCTGGGGGAGAACAGATACCTCTCATAGCGATCCAGACCGCTAGCAGCTCCTCAGCCCACCTCACGAAATACTCGAACGTCACGGACGTGATGACCTACCAGAAGAAGCTCATCGTGGATGAGGCTATAGTTCCTAGAGCCGCGATCTTTCAGTACGATGTGACGAAAACGAGTCCTCCGGACCTAACGAAGGACGGGGGCCTCGACGGCATATCTCACTGCTGGGAGGTGTGGATGGGGGCGACCGGTAAACCCTACTACGAGAAGGTGAGCGAGGTAGCGTATACGGGGATAAAACTGATAGTTGAGGCCCTCCCGAAGGCTGTTGAGAAGCCGGACGACATGGAAGCCAGATACGCTTTAGGTTTGGGAACCGACCTCGGCGGATACGCCATAATGCTCGGAGGAACTAACGGTGGACATTTGGGGAGCTTCTCCCTCGTAGATGTGCTCACGCATGGGAGAGCCTGCGCCATCTTAAACCCGTACTACACGGTCCTCTTCTCACCGGCCATACAGGACCAGCTCCGCAGGGTTGCGACGATCTACGTAGACGCGGGTTTCATGCCTCCGGAGAAGGCTGAGGCGAGCGGGAGGAAGCTCGCGGAGGCTGTAGCCCAAGCCATGATAGACTTCTTGAAGAGCATAGGGTTCCCGACGACCCTGAAGGAGGCCGGGGCGACGGAAGAACACATAGAGAAGATGGTTAAGGCCGCTAAGGACCCGCAGCTAAAGATGAAGCTACAGAACATGCCTCTCCCAATGGACGCTGAGAAGGGGGACGTAGACCGCTTGATGAAGCCTACTCTGGAAGCGGCCTACACGGGAGACCTAAGCCTCATACCGGAAGTGTGAAGCCTCCTTTTCCCCTACCCATTATATGTTAAGTCCCTTACGTGCGAACGTTATGTATCCCGTATGGCCTGTCATGAGGGTTTCGGGCCGAGTTCTCCCCTCCTCTACGCGTATACCTCTCAGGAGGCACTCCACAGTTTCTATGTAGACGAAACCATGCTCCTTCAAGGCCTTAACGGTCTTTACAGTTTGGTCTATCGTCGGGCTGAAGGAGGCGAAGTGGCCGCTCCCCTTCAGGGCGGAGTAGGCGTGTGGAACGACCAGCCACGGAGTAGCCAAGTCTAAGATGACGGCGTCGACATCCGACTCCTCTATACCCTCAGTTATGTCCCTGTTCTTCAGTTCAACGTACTCTCTGACGCCGGCTCTCTCAAGGTTTCTGGAGGCAACCTCGATGAACTCCGGCCTAACCTCGTAGCTGTAAACTCTGCCCGAAGGCCTAACGTAGTACGCTAGAACGCTGGTGAGGGCACCCGTCCCGGTTCCAGCCTCAACGACGCGGCTTCCAGGACCGACACCGGTGTAGATCATGATCAAACCCAAATCCTTCGGGTAGATTATCTGGGTTCCCCTAGCCATCTTGAAGACGTAATCCCTAACATCCGGCTTGAGAGCCACAAACTCGACGCCAGCACTACTCCTAACACGGACTCCATACCCCCTCCCAATGAGCTCCCCAAGCTGAACAACCCCCTTATGGGTGTGGAAGGCCCTCCTCTCAGCCCTAACCAGGTAGGTTCTCCTCCTATCTAGGAAAAGGAGAACATCGTCCCCCTCCCTGATTAGACAGCCCAACACAACCACCAACCAAGATATCGAGACAGAGCCGAGACTTAAGCCTGTCGGTCAAGAGACAGAACCTTTAAACCGGAAATATGCAAAAGATATTCATGCTGGGCCGGTAGTTCAGCCTGGAATGAACGCCCGACTTGCACTCGGGAGGTCGCGGGTTCAAATCCCGCCCGGTCCACCAATGCAGAAACGTCGTTTTGTGTGCTTCTTTTCTTGATGGTAGAATCCCGGTTATGGCGCTTTTGAGGTGTGGTGTTGATGCTGTGGTTGAGAAGGTTCTGGATGAGCCGACGTAAGGCCTTAAGGCTCATGAGTGGGCCGTAGAGCAGGGTGTCGTTCCTCTGCTTTGAAAAAGGATGGAGGGGTATCGATCCTCTCCTCTTTATACCTTCCATGGAAGGGTTTTATTTCAGGTTCCTTTCTTTCTTCAGAAGCTGTTTTTGTCTCCTTTCGACGTGAGTTATTGGTGTGGAACCTGTAGATCGCTCGTGAGAGTGGAGGGATGACTTCTTCAGCCGCTCTGAAAAATATAGAGGGGGTATCCCCGTTTGGGTGGATCGTCATTCAAAAATGCGTAGCGGCGTTGATCTATAGGAGGCCGAGGTTGTGCAGAGAGCCTCAAACTCCTTGTAGCCATCTTGAGAGGTTCCACGCCGAGCCTCGCCGTAACCTCCAAGATGAGGTTACAAAGAAGTTGAGGTACTCGTTGAGACTGGAGATAAATGGGCACCTGAAAAGACGTTTAAACAGTTTTTTATTTTGCTGTTGGTTGTTTGTTCGGTAAGGGATGGTTTAGGTTTTGTATATGGCTGGGTAGGTTACGTCTTCCTCCTTGTCGACGTATGATATCTTAAGCCTTTTGTGGGGGTCAACTACGAGTTTAGGTTTACCTAAGGCTTTGATCCTGAAGAGGGTGGACTTGTACCAGTCTATTCCGGGGTTCTTCTCGACTGGGAATGTTAGCCTCTTGACGAAGAGTTCATAGTTTACGGTTTCGTAGTCCATGGGGTAGGCTGAGAAGTCCCTTATTATGTCGGTTATGGCGCAGTTCATCTCTGTTATCAGCCTCTCGACCTTCCTCCATTTCTTGAGGGAAGCCTCAACCCTTGTGAGGCCGAAGTATCCGACGCCGTCCTCTTTGAGGCAGCTTACGCCTCTAACGATGAAGGCTCTAAGCCCGCTCCACGTCTCAAGAGGCTCCGACGAGAAGACATCAAAGCTCCCGATTATGTCTTCTGGTAAAGGATCGGCGACATTATGCCTCTTAAACTCTATCTGGAAGCCGTAGTCACGGTTTATTTTCTTGAGGAACCCTCCAAGTCTCTCATCTATGTCCAGAACCAGGATTCTTGACGGGAGCTCCGTTAATGATAATGCCACGCTTAATAGGTCGTCGTCACCTATGAGTATGACATCTCTCCCCGAGAGGTCGCCATAATAATTCATCAGCGCAACCCTAGCGACGACGTCGTATTCCCTCATGTAACCCTGAAAGTAATCTAGAACAGGCCTCGGTCTCCCCTTAACTATACTCTTGAACTCCCTTAAAAGGTCTTTAAATTCCCCGTCTAGGGTTATCCTCCTGCCTTTGCAAGCCTCGCATAAACCAGCCTTAAGCCTCAAAGATTCTGGGCGGATTAGGCTTCTCCCTTTCTCGGTCAGGTATAAACCGTCCTCGTCGACCCCGATCAACCCCTCATCGTACATCCTATTCAGCTCGTCGAGGACGTCCCTCAACAAAAATTGGCATCTATCCAGAAGACTCCATAAATTCTTCTTCGAGTATGCGAGTTCACGGAGAATCAGTTCTCTTAACCCTCTCATACAGATCCCTCTTTAGGACGTTCTTCTCGATAATATCGGGTTTGAACTCGTCGATTAACATTTTATAAGCCCTCAGTGCACTCTCGTCATCTCCGCAGGAGAAGATGTCTAAGGCCACGTAACCGTGCTCCGGCCAAGTGTGAACGCTGAGATGGGATTCGCGGAGAAGATAGACAGCTGAAACCC
>Ga0209410_1000033_pt1 | contig 50179 bp, 54 predicted proteins | sample Mar14436cmmetaG_FD_184135 | JGI IMG/M metagenome (GOLD analysis project Ga0209410, IMG submission 184135) | Marine hydrothermal vent microbial communities from Guaymas Basin, Gulf of California to study Microbial Dark Matter (Phase II) - Marker... ... | reverse complement strand
CGACTTGACTATCAAGATAGATTTCTGTAAGAGGTGATTTTGTGACTACAGCCCATCGCCCGGAAGAAGGGGCTGAAGTTCCTGTTAGCGGACCTGTTGCTAAAATAAAGATGTTATCTGGTCCTAAAGGATCCGCTTTAGGGCGGAGTTCCTTAGCTAAGTAGTAAGTCCCTAGACCTTTACCGCCTACAAAAAGTTTAGCAACACTTTCATCAAGTTTCTTTTCTTCTATTCTCTCGTTCGTTAGATCGATGTCTAAGATTACCCCATTATATGCTCTCAGCATAAGATCACCTTGATGGAGTTGTTAAGCATGAAATTTGATTCCTTTGGTTAAATATCTATGGATAGCTATTAAATCAGTTAGTACGGCTTGTCCTGTTTGTATTCTACCTGCACCTGGCCCGATAACTGTTACTTCTCCTAAATGGTCTGTACTGACAGTTAACGCATTGGTTACATCCATTACGTTTGCCAGCGGATGAGAAAGCGGAACTTCCTGGGGTTTAACACTAGCTTTTATTTCTCCTCCTTCTTTTCGAACATGCGCAATGAGCTTTATTCTATTTCCTTCCTTAATGGCTTTTTGCACGTCTTCGCGTGTAATTCCTCTGATACCTTCTCTTTCGACTTCTTTAGGATGAATTCTTCCACCCATTACTGTATTTACTAAAATAGCTATTTTTCCAACTGGATCCCAGGCGTCAATGTCACCTGAAGGGTCTGCCTCAGCGTATCCTAATCTTTGTGCTTCCTTTAAAGCGTCGTCGAAAGTCCATCCTTCTTCCATTTTAGTTAGAATGAAATTTGTCGTACCGTTTAGAATTCCACGCATTTCTTCAATGTGACACCCAGAAATGGCTTCTCTTAAAAACCTAATTACGGGGGTCCCGCTCATAACGGTTCCTTCATACATTAAGAAAACTTGATTTTCTACCGCTAACGGCTTTAGTTCATGATAGGCTACAGCTATAGGACCCTTATTCGTAGTTACAACGTGCTTTCCTTCTTTAAGAGCAGTTTTTATGTGTGTTAGTCCAGGTTCACCGGTTTCCAGGTTTGTCCAAGTCACTTCAACAACTACGTTGGCATTTGTTTCTTTTATAGTTTTTACGGCATTCCAACCCTTATGTGGAGCATCGTATTCTTTTTCGAGAATTTTTTCTTCTTTTGTTTTCTCTACTAGTTCTAAAGCTTTAGCTTCGTCAAGCCCAGTCGGGTCGTAAATCGAACCCCAGTAAATGTCACAGATTGCCACTATTTTTGCTTTTAACCCGTAGGTTTCTCTTAGCCATTCACGTTTTTTAAATAATATTTCAGTGAAGCCTCTCCCTACAGTTCCAAACCCCATCAAAGCAATTTTATATTCATCTATTTTAGCTGACATAATAACCACTTCTAAAGGTTTTAGCAAAACATTCAAAATAACAAACATTATGCCATCAATATAATTTTTCCGTAGCAAATTAATTCTATATTTATATTCTTTAGAGAAACCAGAGTAAAGTTAACGTTTTAAGAGATTTTAACTGAAGTTAAATGAATTCGAAAATAACATATTTTATTTTTCCACGGTTTAATTTAAGCTAGCTTCTTAGATTTTATCCTCCTCCTGCAAAGGGTATGAAGGAGATTTCTACTTCACCTTGTTCAGTTATTTCCTCTTTTAGATCCTTTACACTTCTACCCTTGAAAAACATAATTACATTTGTTCTTAGCTCTAAATTCGATTCATTAGCGAATAGAGAATTTTTGAGGTTATCGTCTATTTTATTGACGAGTTCTTTAATGATATCAATAATACGGACTTTATCACGTTTTACATCGATAATCACGGTGCTTAGTGATGGATTTAGTGATTTCAGTTCTCCTTTAAAGCGGACCACAATCCGCATTAATATCTCATCCTGCCAATCTAGGATATAGCATTTTGTTTTTAGTATAAATTTCTAAGCTCAAATTTAATAATATTTTTATAGTTAAGCCGTTGAAATACCATAACTAAGGTTGCACTGCAAATATGGAGGCTTAAAGAGGGACGTTCAATGAAGATGTTTTCCAACATCCTTGATGTGAGGAAAGACTTTCCAGCAATTGAAAATTATAACTATTTGAATACTGCATCAGTGGGACTGCTGCCCAAACAGACAATAAGTGCTATAAAAAGATATCTAGATGAGGAAAGGTTATACGGTAACATTTACTGGAAAGAATGGGAAAATAAACTTGAACAGGCGCGAAGTTTAATAGCAAAACTAATAGGAGCCACAGAAGAAGAAATAGCAGTCGTACCGAACACTAGTGAAGGATTAAACATTGTGGCAAACGGTATAAAATGGAAAAACAAAGAAAACATCGTGTTAAATGACTTAGAGTTTCCATCAAATATTTTTCCATGGCAAAACCAAGCTAAGAAACATAATCTTGAAATAAGAATAGCTAAAAATGTACGTGGAAAAATACCTTTAGAAGAATATGAAAAACATATCGATGACAGTACTAGAGTTGTTGCTGTTTCTTGGGTCGAGTTTCAAAACGGTTTTAAGCATGATCTCAAAGCTTTAGCTGAATTAGCACATGCACACAGCGCTTATCTTGTTGTAGATGGTACACAGAGCGTAGGAATGTTAGATATCGATGTAAAGAAAATGAATGTGGATTTTCTCGCTTGTGCATGTGCTAAGTGGCTAATTTCCCCGATTGGAACAGGTTTTCTATATATTCGTAGAGATCTTGTGGATGAAATAGATGCGACATATGTCGGTTGGAGAAGTGTTAAAGACCCAGAGAATTTTAGTTATAGATGGTTTCAACTGAATGATACAGCTAGAAGGTTTGAAGCAGGATCACCGAGCTTTCTGGGAATACAAGGTCTCATGGAATCCTTGAAATACATTCATAGAATAGGGCCAAGAAGTATTGAGAGAAGAGATTTAGAATTGGCAGAATATTTAGTGGAACAGTTTTTGGAAATAAAACAATTAAAAATTGTAACTCCTTTAAACGAAGATAAGCCGCAGTCAGCAATTGTGTCTTTTACATGTAGAAACGTTGAAGAAGTATATAACAAGCTCCTAGAAAACAGATTTATAGTGTCACTTAGATTAAATGCAATAAGAGTATCACCACACTTCTACAACGTTAAACAAGAAATAGAAAACCTGGTAAACTTGGTAAAAAACGAAATACGATAGTTGCGCTTTATTACACGTTTCACCTTATTTTTTGAGTTCTCTCTATTTTTAAACCTAACTCCTCAAGTATAGGGATAAGAAAATCTTTATGCTCTCTTTTCAGCCCTTTCCAATCTAGAAGAGCATATTCCACTTCGCCATGTGTTCTTTCAACCGCCTTAACAATCATCTCCCTATCGATTTTATCAAAAACATAGTTCGGCACTATATGTCCAACCGCAAAATCTGAAAACAAAACAACTTTTGTGAACTGAGGTGCATAGTGACTACCCCCAAAACCAACTCCAATTTTATAACTTTTGTTTAAAGATCTTGCAGCTTTAATACATGCGTGAGCAACAGCTTCAGCAGCAACCGGATCTTTCCATTGCTCTTCGCTACTACCAAGCTCAACAAAAACAACGGGAATATCCATTGAGGTCGGCCCGTGATGAGTAACCTCTAATGTAACGTCATAAGCTTCCAACCCAAGTTTCTTCTTTTGTTTTGCCAATTCAACCAAAGCCTCCTTAATGGCACTAGGAGGAGCTACTGAAAGTTCTTTCGGCTTTCCTCCAAATAAAGCCTCGTCAACCCAATTGCCGGGTGAATGCACCAGAAGAGCAGGTGTACCCGAGACAGATTTGTGACGACTAGCAAAGACAAACAAATCGGTCTTAAATCTCTCTTCTAAATGATCCGCGTATATTAAATCCCTAACAGTAGTTATGAGAAGAATATCGTCAAATTTATAGATAGGAAATCCTTCAAAGGAATCTCCTGTCTCCACAAAGTTATAAAGTTCTAAAAGTCTATCCTTAATATTAAGACTGGCCGTATCTTGCTTAGATGTTACAATAACTGGCATAACAATTCACCCAGTTAATCTGTTAACTCTTTAGAAGCTAAAAGGATCATTAATTTAAATGAAACGGTACACCAACAACACCGAAAAATTATAGACATAAAGTGTACACAAATCACCGAGAGGAGGCAGTATGCAAATTAAAAGGACATTAGCAACCATTGTGAACCGCATTGTCGTTGATCTTGGTACAGGTAGTGGTAGAAGCATTAAGCAGCTATTAGAGGTTATGAAAAAAAGGATTCATTATAGGTCTTGATGGAAGCTACAGGAGACTTGCATCTGCAAAGAAAATGTTAAGATCCAATGCCTCCAACTTGAAAATCGCCCTAATTTGTTGTAATTTTTCATACATACCATTAAAAACTCTGTAACCGATTCCATAGTTTCAATACTTGCCTTTCACGAACTTGTAATTAACAAAGACGAGAACATTAATGAAATTACCGTAGAAATGCATGGAATTTTGAAAAAGACAGGAAAGTAATTGTTGTCGATAAGTTTCTATTATGAGGTCTTCATAAACCTGAAGATTATATATTTTGACCTACCATTTGCCTATGTAAGAAAAGAACTATGATGGAAACATGGGAAGAAGAAAGTTTAAAAATTTCCTATGGTAAATTTAACTGTTTTGATTCTTTAGCTCCAGAATTTGAAACTTATGATACGATTAGAGAACTTGCTCAGAATAAAAAAGGGGAATAAAGCCGATAAGCTTTGATTGTAGTCAGATTTTAGGAATATTACTTCTTCTCGCTTTTCTAATAATTTTGAAACATAGACGTATGGAACAATTTACCATTTAGATGTAATTGATTTGAGAGACAGAAATTACAAAACAAGGCTGCTTGCCTTAAGCTTGCAGGGGATCGTAAATAGAAAGGAGCCAAGATTATATGTTTTATGGGAAAATTTTGTTCTCTACAAATTCGTAAGGATTGGGATAATAAGATTTCAGGAAAACAGCTTCAACACTTCCATCCTTACAATTTCTAACCCATCCTTTAATCCCAGGCCTTTCAGCTATTTTTCTAGTATTGTAACGAAAGAAGACCCCTTGAACTCTTCCAAGAATCCTAACTCTTACTCTTTTCATATTCCTCTCCTCAGCGGACTGAGGCGTTTGTCATCAGTTAATCTGCCCATCAATTCTCATTGGATTTGAGAATATGAACCTAAGCCGGCTAAAATCCAAGATATTAGAAAAATTCAGCAAATTAAAAGGGATATTATGAGTGGAAAAGGGATTTATAGAGTGGAACAGAGAATTAGGAGTGTCAGAAAAGGATATCATAACCTCTTACAACTTATGAATCTAAAAATTTAAGCTATATTAAACGCCTAAAATAAGATAAATTTATAAATCTTAATACGTATATAGAGATTCAAAAGAAATACCAAATATACTGGACTATTGTAGCCCGGTGGGGTAGCGGTCAAGCCTCCCGGCCTCTGGTTTTACTTTTGTCGGTAGTCCTAAGCAAAGGGGAAAGCCGGGGACCCCGGTTCGAATCCGGGCCGGGCTACCATCTCCCATTTTGTTTATGTTTTTGACTTAAGATTAGGTACAAGGTTATAACTACCAGCTAACGGTTTTAGGTTTTATATTTTTGTAGAATGGAGTAAATTTTGTAATGCGTTTTAGGGTGTGTAATTTTGTTAAGGGTTTAGTGCCGAGTTTGCGATTTAAAAATTTCAGAGAACTGGCTTGTTTATAGTTTAAGATGGCGAAAATACACATGAATAGTTTGTGGTATTATATTGGGGTTACCAAATGATTTTTATTTTTTGATGGTTTTGATGTGTAATAAGTCGGGGGTTACCGTTGGTTTATATTAAACGTATCGAATTGTATGGGTTCAAAAGTTTTGGGAATAGAAATATAAATATTAGTTTTAGCCCTAGATTTAATGTTATTGTAGGTCCTAATGGAGCTGGTAAGAGTAATGTGATTGATGCTTTGTCTTTTGTTTTTGGAGATATTTCTGCTAGGAGAATGAGAGCTAAAAGTCTTAGTGATCTGGTTTTTGCTGGTACTAAGAAGGAGAAACCTGCTGATATGGCTAGGGTTACTTTAATTTTGGATAATTCTGACGGTCAGCTTCCCTTAAAGGATAGGGAAATTTCCATTACAAGAGTTGTAAGGAGAAAGGGTGGTACTGTTTATAGGATTAATGGTAGAAGAGCTACGCGTACGGAGCTTTTAGGGCTTTTAGATAGTTTAAGGTTTTCCCCTGGTGGATATAATTTTATTTTTCAGGGTGAGGTAACTAGGTTTGCTACTATGAGTCCGCTGGAGATAAGACAACTTTTAGAAGATATTTCGGAGATTTCTGTTTTTGAAGAGGAGAGGTTGAAAGCTGAACAGGAACTTAAAGAAGTTACAGAGAAATTTGAAAGGATAAGACTGATCATTGCTGAGGTTCAGAGAGAATTTGAGCGAACAAAAATGGAAAGGGAGACAGCCCTCCATTATATTGCTTTGGGTGAGGAGATAAAGCGTAAGGAAGCTCTTCTTGTTTATACTAAGTATGTTTTGAAGTCGGAAGAGTTGGAAAATTTAGTTTACGTTAAAAGTGACATCGAAGAGAAAATGAAAAAATTAAAGGAGAAAGAGGAAGAACTGCTGACTGAAATCAAAAATTTAGAGGAAGAATTTGAGACTAAGCGTGGGACTGTTGAGAAATATATTTCTGAGAGACTTGGTGATGTTAAGGAAAAACTGTCTAATTTAAGGGCTGAACTAAGGGGAAGAAAAGCATCTCTTAAGATGTTTAAGACAAGATTAAGCGAAGTACTCAATAAAAGAGAAGCATTATCTAAAAGACTCAGAGATTATTCAGAGAAGATAATTACGCTAAATAATGAGATAAGAGGTCTTGAGGAGGAAAAACGTAAAACTGAAGAGTTATTGGAGAGAGAGTTAGATGAGCTAAGAAATCTCAGGGAAGAAGCTTCTAAGGCTGGTTTAGATGCCATATTTAAACTAAAGAGCATTAAAGAGGAACTTTCGAAGCTTCAATCGGCACTCTCATCCCTTAAGACTGAAGAAAGGTTTTTGATGGAAGAAATAAGTAGTTTAGAAAGGGAATTGAACCCTCTCAAGGAAATGCGAAAAGAATTCAAGGCAGACTTAGAAGTTACAAGAGTAAATGAAAATCGTTTAGGGCTCGAATTAAAAAAGATGAAAAAAGATAATACAGAAATTCAGAGAAAGATTGAAGAAAAAAGGAAGTTGATAGAAAAAATTGATGAGGAAGTAAAAAATCTTTTTTTAGAATATAACGAGCTAAAAAGCAGATTAAAGCGTGTAGAGGGACAACTTGAGGTTCTAAGAGAGTCTGCACAGTATATCGCGACAAGAAAATTACTTGAATTAAGAGATAGTGGTGTAATTCCCGGTATAATCGGCACAGTTGGTGAACTTTTAAAAGTTGATGAAAAGTTCCTTTCAGCAATTAGTGCAGCTCTAGGAAACCAAATAAACTACATAGTCGTTGAAGACGACCGAGTAGCTGCTGAATGTATAAGGTTTTTAAAGGAAAGGAAGCTTGGAAGGGCCTCTTTTCTGCCCTTAAATTTCCTTAAGCCTCAGAGAATATTTATTGAGGAATTTGATGAAAAGGGAATCATAGATGTGGCTGTTGATCTTGTTCAGTTTCCTCCTCACTGTAAACCTGCATTTGAATTTCTTTTAGGTCGAACCATCATAGTTGAAGATTTTGATGTGGCAAGAGAGGTAGCGAGAAGACGTAGGGTAAAAATAGTTACGCTTGAAGGAGATGTAATAGAACCCTCGGGAGTAATTCGAGGTGGATTTTCTAAGAAAGAAAGGGCATCAGTTTTTAGCCTAGAAGCGAAAGCAAAGAAACTTGAAGAGGAACTTGCTGAATTAGAAGCTAGAAGAAGGGAAAAAGAGACGCTAAGAAGTCAACTCTTCGAAGAACTGGAGATTCTCAGAAAGGAAAGAAGCAAAGTATTCGACGCACTAAATGAAAAACACCAGGAATTAGAAAGGCTACATATGAAAATAGAGGACATAACAAAGAAAATAGAAGAACAAAAACGTAAAATTAAAGAAAAAACAGACTTATTATGCCAGAAGCAAAAAAATATATCAGAAGTAAGGTTGCAAATTAAAGAAACTGAAGAAGAAATAAATAAATTGCGTAAAATAGAAGCAGATCTTACTATGTTTCTAGAAGGAATAAAAGCAAGGGAATTCCAAGAAAAAATCAGGGAAAAAGAAAAGAAAGTGGAATCCGTAAGGAAAAAGCTGGAAGATGTAAATTACGCTTTAGCCAGTAAAAAGGCTAGTTTAAGTCAATTAATGGAAAGAAAGAGAGAATTAGAAGAAGAAATGCATCAGTTAGAAGAGGGAACAAAGAATTTAGAGCGTAAAATCAATGAATTAAATAAAGAGATAACAACACTTAAAGACGAAGTCGGTCGTTTGTCTGCTCTTGAAAAAACTGTTCTTGATGAAATAAAGGATTTAAAAATCGAAGTAGAAAACCTAAGAGAGACTTTGAAGGAAAAAAGACAAAGCTATGAACGCTTAAAGGAAAATATAGAAAAGTTGAGAGGTAAAATTACACAGTTAATAATCGAATTAGAAAAAATCAGAGAAGAAAAACGTATACTTGAAAGAGAACTTGAAGATAAAAAGAAAGACTTACCTGAACCCGTAGAAATTGTGGACCCTTACATCCTAGAAAAAGAGGTTGAAGAATTAAGGGATAAAAGGAGGCAGCTTGAACCAGTTAATATGAGGGCTATAGAGCAGTTTAAAGAAGTAAAAAAGAGATATGATAATCTTAAGGAAAAATTTGATGAGGTAAAGCGTGAAAAAGATGCTTTAGAAGAACATTTACATAAGATTGAGGTGGAAAAGAAAAGAGTTTTTATGAGTACCTTTGATAAAGTTTCAAGGTATTTTAGAGACATATTTAGTAATTTATCTGGTGGTGGTGAAGCGAATCTAGTTTTAGAGAACCCTGAAGACCCATTTCAGGGTGGTATAAAAATATTTGCAAGACCTCCAGGTAAGAAACTTAAATCCATTGAGGTTATGAGTGGTGGAGAGAAAACTCTTACAGCTCTGAGTTTAATTTTTGCTATTCAACATGTTAAGCCTTCATTCTTTTATATTCTTGATGAAATTGATGCTGCTCTTGATGATTCAAATGCTAAAAAAGTTGCAAAGTTAATAAGGGAGATGTCTAATAGGTCTCAGTTCATTGTTGTAACTCTTCGTGACGTGACAATGTCTGAAGCTGATAAACTAATTGGAGTAACAAATAGAAATGGAATTAGTAAGGTTATAGAATTAACATTAGAAGAGGCTAAAAGATATGGACAGAAGTAATGAAGAAAAAGAATTTATTAGCGAAGAGGAAAACAGATGGCTTTTCTTCCCTAAATCGTACAAAAACAATCCTTGGGTAATTAAGATTATACCCCTTCTAAAAGAAGTTTTAGAAAAATATCGTAGGGGAGATTTATCTCTTGGACTACTTGGAAAGAGTTTTTCAAGTTTAAGCTGTATTCTTCATCAAAAGGTGAATTACATTCTTTCACCTCCAAAAAAATCGGAAGAAAAGGTGGTTGTTAAGAGAGTTGAACGTACGGAAGAAGTTGAAGGGATATTTCCTGCAATAAGGGTCCCTGGAAGAAAACCCGTACTCGTGGATTTCATTTCAGCTTTTCTAGAAATGGAAACTAAAGATAGAAAAAAGTATATTGAACGACTAAAGGGTTTAGAGGAGTACATTAAGAGTACTGTTGGTTTTGATGAACAAAGAGTGAATATAGAAAGACTTCTTATCGAAGTATATAACAAAATCACCAATCTTTATAGAAAGGGCACGAAAGAGGAGATATCTTTTAAAGAAATAGTGTCCAGGCACGATAAATTGGAAATTATTAGAACTCTTTTATGCCTTTTATATCTTGAGGTAGAGGGTAAAATAAATATTTATCAAAGAGAAGATGGTGAAATCTTTGTCAAACCAGTTTACTAGCTTAAATAGGAAAGCTATCATAGAGGCTCTACTTTACGCTGCAGGTAAACCTGTAAAAATAACAACATTAGCTAGGAAAGCGAAAACAACTACAAGAAAAGCAGTGAGAATTGTAGAAGACTTGTCGAAAGAATACAATGAAAGAGGAAGCGCTATAGAAATAGTGTTTATCGATGACACTGTTGTGATGCAGTTGAAATCAGAATACACACCTTACGTGATCGATGTTTCTCCCTTCCCATTTACCAAAACAGATTTGAAAATTTTAAGTTTACTAGCATTAAAACAATATACGCCCCAAGCGGAAATAGTTAAAAAGGTAGGGAAACATGCCTATACGCGTATTAGAAAACTTGAAAAGGAAGGATACATAGTCAGAGAGAACAGAAAGGGAACAATATATATCTCACTTACCAAGTTATCGAAGGAATACTTTGGATTATCCCCCGAACATTTAAAAGAACGTATTAAAGAGAAAAAGAGAAAGCCATCAGAAGATCTCAAAAGATATCTTTCAAAAACATCATCTAAGGGTGATGTATGATGGGAGAAACTATATCCCTTAGCGAGTTTCAAAAGTTAGATATAAGAATTGGAAGAATATTAAAGGCTGAACGGGTTGAAGGAACGAGAAACTTGATCCGTTTAGAGGTGGATATCGGTAAGGAAAAAAGACAATTGGTTGCTGGTGTTGCTCATTGGTATAAGCCGGAAGAACTTGAAGGAAAACTTATAGTTGTGCTTGCGAATTTGGAACCGAAGAAAATTAGAGGAATTGAATCACAAGGTATGCTTCTTGCTGCTGATGTCGAAGGGAAGCCAGTACTTCTGACAGTGGAGGAAGAAGTGCCGCCAGGTACCAAAGTTAGATAATAGTAATAAAAGGTTTTATTTATTCTCCCATTACTTTTACATGGACACCTCTCGTTCTTGGACCATCCATTTCAATGAATAAAATTCTTTGCCATGTTCCCAGCTGGGTTCTTCCATCTGTTATTGGAACAGTTACTGAAGGTTTTATAAGCGAGGAAATTATGTGAGCATGTGCATTTTGTTCTCCTGGGACTCCAGCGTACTTTAAGTTATGCCTGTATCTTTGTTCTATCGGTGCAATTTTAACATATACATTAAGTAGATCTTCAAATAAATCAGGATCGTTTTCATTGATTGTTATAGCTGCTGTAGTATGAGGCTCAAAAACGATTAATATTCCTTCTTTTATTCCCGTTTTTCTAACAATTTTTTCAACATTGTTTGTTATGTCAATGATCTCTAATCGTTTACTTGTTTTTACGGTAAAGCTTTCATTTACATATTTCATTAGCATCCCTCCAACTTTAAATTGGAAATTTTCATTTAATATGTTTTGACGGTGAGACCAATTGAAAGAAATTTTTACTATTGGTCATAGTACTAGGAGTTTTGAAGAATTTTTATCGCTTTTAAAAAAGTTTAAAATAAGTATTTTGGTTGATGTCAGGAGATTTCCAACTAGTAGATTTGAACATTTTAAAAAAGAAAATTTAGAAGAGTTTTTGAGACGAGAAGGGATAAAATACGTTTACTTAGGCAAGAAATTAGGTGGTTATAGAACGGGTGGATATAAGAAGTATATTGAAACTGAAGAATTTATGAAAGGCATAAAGGAACTGGAGAAAATAGCTGGGAAAGGTAGAACAGCAATCATGTGCACTGAAAGATTTCCGTGGAAATGTCATCGTAAATATATTAGCATAGTTTTAGAGGGTCGTGGATGGAAAGTTGTACATATTTTGGATCATGAAAAAGTTTGGATTCCTAAACGTAAATAAAGCACGAGAATTGTAAGATAATGTTAGAAAAGTACAAATATAATAGAGTGTTGAGGTGAAATACATGACGACGGGGGTTTTCTTTTCAGACATTTTTAAAGGTAAGGATTGGCCTATAATTGGGGATAAGTTTAGAAATTTCCCTGAAGTTCTTAAAAATGTTTTAGAACTTCCAAATGTTCAGTTATATGAGTCCCCGCCTGTTGATGAAGAATTGTTAAGAAAAGTTCACGACTCTGAACTTTTAGAGCAGACTAAAAATGCGTGGTATTATGAGGGGGCTTTAAGGGCGGTAGGTGGCTGTGTAAGAGCCGCAGAAATGGTGTGGAAGGGGGAACTAAGGAATGCTCTCGTATTCACAGTTGCGGCTGGTCACCACGCCGGCCCATCAAGTGCATGGGGTGGTACATATTTGTCGTCTCTGGGACCTACGATCAGGTATTTGAGGGAAAAATATGGGGTTCGGAGATTTGCTATCCTGGATACGGATAGTCACCACGGGGACGGTGATCGAGCAATGTTCATGGGAGATCATGATGTGTTACATGTGTGTTTTTGTAGTAGTAATGTTGTTGAGGATGATGGGACAAAAATTGATGTAGATGTTGGTTGGAAAACTACGGATGAGGATTATCTTAGGCTTGTTGAGAAAGAGTTTGTGTCTAGGGTACGTAGGTTTCAGCCTCAGATGGTTTTTCATTTTTTGGGTCATGATACGTGTGAAGGAGATTATGGAGATCGAGGCCTTTCACCGAGTTTCTTTATAGAGCTTGTGAAAATTGTAAAAAGATGTAGTGAAGAAGTATGTGAAGGAAGATATGTGATTTTGACTGGTGGCGGGTCAAGGAGAGATGTAGCTGAATACATATTTCCAAAAATTGTTAAACTGCTTGCGACGGGTGAGTAAATTTCTTTTACTGTTTTCCTAATTTTTTCTTTAAGAATTCATGTATGGAACTGCTTTTTTCTACGTTTTTTACGATTATCAGCTTGTCTCTGAGGTTTTGGAAAATTTTTTTGACTTCTGTTGTTTCTAGCTTTCCAAGGTCTATGTAAAATATTAAGCCGTAAAGATAAATGAAGATGAACGGGTCAACCCTAATTACGAAATTAGCAGACTGAGATATTTTTATGAAAGCATCGGGGTCTTCTATTTCAAGAAATTCTCTCATTATCTTCCCCTCTTAGCGAAGAAGTATTCTAAAGATTCTTTAAATGGTAGTTTAACTGTAACTATTTTCTTAACCAGCGGAAGTGCCACGTTATATATGGGAACATTTCCTACGTAATCTTTAGGTTTTCCGCTGTGAGCATGCCCATGGATAACAACATCTGGATGTCTTTTAGTAATTACTTTCTCATATTTCTTGCATCCTAGAAAAGGATAAATTTCTGGTTTTTCTCCTTTAAGTGTTTTATAGGTAGGTGCATAATGTAAAACAAGGAGTTTAAAGTCTGAGTTTAACTGCCCAAGTAACTCATCTACTTTATTTACTCTTTCGTTGTATATTTCTTTGATATTTGGAATGTTTCTGGCTTGCCACGTGGTGGGCTTATCTAATGATCCTTTTGAGCCAACGATACCCAAGGTCTTTCCGCGAATCTTAATTTCTAAGAGTTCGTCTTCAAGGAACCTAATTTTTCCAGAAGCTATCTCGCGAATTTTATTGTGGAGTTGTTCATATTCTTCGTTCCCAAAAACAGAAATAATTGGGCATTTAATTTCGAAGTCGTCTAAAATCTTTAAAACGTTTTTTAGTTCGTTAATTTTTCCTTTATAAATGATATCTCCGGTGAAAATCAGGACGTCAAGTTTGTCTATTTCAGTTTTTTCCAGTGCCTCTTTAAATAATTGAATATACTTCGGGGAATGAATATCTCCAGTTGCGCCGATAAGAACCATGTAATCACCAATTAAATTATCCTCCATTACAATAATAAATTAAAATTAATTTTAATTTATTTAAAGAACTTTACAAAATGAGATGGTAAAATGTTTTTAGATTACCTTTCTTATTCTTATGGCTGCATTATATAGATCTACGAACGCAGCTTTTGGATCCCCTTCTGGGGTAACGTAAGCTACTAGAAATAACTCGTTGGTTAATGGTGTTGCAACTACGTAACCGTAACCAGACATGTTTTTTGCTATGAATTTTTCAGGTTCTGCTTGAAAGGTTGAGTATTTAACGCCTTGAACTACAACGCTTGGCTCTCTGTTCATCCAAGCTGATATTATTCTTGAGCCTTGTATGTTCCAGCTTGGTGTTTGCCATAAGACTTGATCGTTACTTGAAACTATCGCTAAGGCTGTTATTGTTGGGTTTGATGTCATTAATTCGGATATTATATTGATAGCTTCTTCTGACATTTTTTATTACCACCATTACAACAAAATATAAAAACCTGAATATTAAGTTTTCTAATCATAAACAAATAGACTAAAATTATATATGAATGGAAGGCTTATTATTTCGTAGCTTAAAATGATTGATAGCTCAAAGACTTATCTTAATTTTAATTGTTCTAATCTTCTTAGTCTTTTAGTAATATTTGGATGAGTGGAGAAAATTTTCATTATTTTATCTGAAAGTTTTAATTTTCTTCTACGAAGCATTTCCACTAATTCATAGTCAGGGTATCCCGTAAGAACTTGAAGTTGTTTAGCCTCCGATGCGGCTCGTTCGGGATCTGTAATAAGTAGTGGTCTAAAAGCAAGTTGGGAAGGTATAAGTACAGCACGGAGATTTCTGGCAATCATTTTGGTCATATAAATGTTAGTCTTGGCTAGGGCTTCAGAAAGTTTTCTAGATCCGTCGTGAATGGTAAATGCAGCGTGTTCATCCGCATAGTATTCTCTTAGCCTGCTAAATGCTAAAACAAACAAATTTAAGAAGAAGTAAATTAGAAGAGAGAAGAACCCTTATTGCGACTAGGATAGCTGATCCTTCTCGTCTGTCTCTGGCTCCCCCAAGAACTTAGCCAGATACTATGCATCATAACTCTTCCAATCCAGTGGAAAATTGCTGGAAGCAAAGAAATGAACATCTTTATTGACATGTCTCTATGTTTTATGTGTCCTATTTCATGTGCCATTGTAGCTTCAATTTCCTCTGTTTCAAGAGTGTTAAGAAGTCCTCTCGTAACCGCTATTCTACTGCCTGTTAAAAAGTTGCCATAGGCGAAGGCATTAGGAAGTTGTACCTCAGCTATCATCAGCTTTGGTTTTTTCTTCATATCTGAATCTTCGCGAATTTTATCTAAAATTCTGTGCAGGTTCCAGTATTCTCTCTCATCTGCTTCAACACACTTGTATGCAGCTTGTATTATGTAGGGAGCTATAAGCCATTGGAAGAGGTTGAATATTACATCAAAAACCACTACGTAATAGAACGTTAAGTCTGTAAAAACTCCATGAAAAATAAGAATGCTAGGGTCGTTATTCCGATTATGGCAGCAACCGACCCAAACATGGAAAGCTTAAGTTTTATAGACATTAACATCATCTCTAATTTAATCTATCTTTATCTAGATTTAAATTCACTGCAATTTCAAAATTTTAATGACAACGCTGTATTAAAAACAGCGTTTAGAGGTCGATTTACTGAAAATTGAAGATTGATATCGAGAATTCAAGGTAAATAAATTTATGGAATTTAAAGAAAAGAATGAATTGATTTTAGAGTTTTCCGCATCTCTTTAGTATTAGTTTCCATTCACGATCTACCCATTGTTGAATTTCATTTATGAGATCCTCTCTCTTTTTAGGTCTAAATAAGTGACTGAATCTACCTTGAAGTTTTAGGTATTCCTCGACAGGTTTCTTTAACTCGGGTTTTCTGGCAATTCTTTCGCTGGGAGCAGACAAAGTGTAGACTATTTCACCGTCTTTGAATTCTGCCTCCCATAATGGGAAGAAACATGTTTCAACCGCTAACTTGGCTATTTTTATGGTTTTTTCTGGTGGATATCTCCAGCCACGTGTACATGGAGACAACACGTGTATGAATGCAGGCCCTTCAACCTCCAAGCCTTTTCTAACCTTTCTGACAAGGTCTATGGGATATGCTGGACTTGCAGTTGCTACATAAGGTATCTCGTGTTCAGCAGCTATTCTCGCAATGGGTTTTTTCCATTCTCGCTTACCCGGTATAACGCTTCCAGCGGGAGAAGTTGTAGTCCAAGCACAACGGGGAGTGCCACCACTTCTCTGGATGCCTGTGTTCATATAAGCTTCATTATCATATAGTATGTATAGGAAATCATGTCCTCTTTCGAAAGCTCCACTTAAAGCTTGAAATCCTATGTCGTAGGTTCCTCCATCTCCTGCAAACGCTATTACGTCTACGTGTTCGTATTTTGCTAGTGGTCCCTTTCCTGTTCTCTTCATTGCATTAAATGCTGCTTCAATTCCGCTTGCGGTGGCTGCTGCATTTTCGAAGGCGTTATGTATCCAAGGCACTTTCCAAGATGAGTATGGGAAAATTGTTGTTGCTACTTCAAGACACCCAGTGGCGTTGGTGATAATAGTAGGTCCACGTGTTGCTTTTAGTACAAGTCTTACAATGGTTCCTGCTGCACATCCAGCGCAAAGTCTGTGTCCAGGCATTAATAGATCAGGTTTCTGAGCAAGATCCTTTATTGTTATTTTTTCGCTCATTTTTCCCCCTCCTATCCTCTAACTCCAATATATTTTACAGTTTTTTCGATTCTTCCTGTTTCTGCAATTTTCTGTAAATCTTCGAAGATTATCATTAGTCTCTGAGGAGGCATGTCTCTGCCGCCAAGGCCATATATGTAATTTGAAATCAGTGGTCTTATGTCTTGGTCATAGAAAATGTTTCTTATCTCGCTGAATAGCGGACCGCCGTATGCTCCGAAGCTTACAGCTCTGTCGAGGACTCCTATTACCTTCTTGTCCTTTAGGTTTTCGATTATTTGCTGGACTGGGAACGGTCTGAACGATCTTATTCTTAGGAGCCCGGCCTTTACCCCTTTTTCTCTCAATTTATCTACAACTATTTTTGCGGTTCCCATTGTTGAGCCAAGACCTACAATGGCGATTTCTGCATCTTCGAGCTTGTAGGGGTGAACTAGTCCATATGTTCTGCCGGAGAGTTCACCATATTCTTTGCCGATTTCCTCAATGACTTTGGGGGCTTTTCCCATAGCGTCAATTTGTTGCATTTTATGCTCAAAGTAGAAATCATAGAGGTCTAATGGGCCAATGGTAATTGGGTTTTCGGGATCTAGGATGAATGGAACCTCTTTTCCAAAATGATTCTTAACTGTTACAAATTTTCTTTCGCCAACAAACTTCTTAACGACATCATCTGGCAAAGTCATGACATTTTCTAGAGTGTGACTTAATACGAAGCCGTCAAGACAGACCATAACTGGTAATTGTACGTCGGGGTGTTCAGCTATTCTCCAAGCCTGAATTATGGAATCGTAGGCTTCCTGACTGTTTTCGCAGAAAATTTGAATCCATCCGCTGTCTCTTGCACCCATAGCGTCGCTATGGTCGGGATGAATGTTGATTGGTCCACTTAAAGCTCTGTTTACAATTGCCATAACTATTGGAAGCCTACAAGAAGATGCTATGTACAAGATTTCCCACATGAGCGCTAAGCCATTTGCAGCGGTTGCTGTGAAGGCTCTGGCTCCTGCAGCTGCGGCTCCTACACAAGCACTTAAAGCGCTATGTTCAGACTCTACGGCGACAAATTCTGTATGAACCTCACCGTTAGCGACATATTCTGAGAATCTTTCTACGATTATGGTTTGTGGAGTGATTGGGTAAGCAGCAACTACGTCTGGATCTACTTGTTTTATGGCATATGCAACGGCTTCATCACCATTTAAACCCATAACAATTTGTTTAACTGCCATTCATCTCCCTCCTAATCCTTAACCATTTCAATGGCTTTAACGGGGCATTCTTCAGCACATATCCCGCAACCTTTACAGAAATCGTAGTCTGGCTCTGGAAAACCATCTTCTCTAATTTTTATAGCTCCATCAGGACAGTATGTGTAACAAAACATGCATTTTGTGCATTTTTCGTAGTTTATTACTGGTTTATATACTTTCCAGTCCCCTGTTTTGTACTCCGTGCTAGGTTTGTATGTCACGCCGGCAATGGGTATCTCTCTCCAACCAGGAAGTTTTTCCTCGGAACTCATCCTTTTACCGCCTCCTCATAAGCTTTTTTAATTAACTCTATATTCTTCTCAGCTATTTCTTCTGGAAATCTTTCCTTTGTCGCTTCAAGAACCGATTCCAGTTTAACAATTCCCGTAGCTTTAACAATTGCGCCTAACATTGCTGTGTTCGTGATTGCGCGGCCTAAAATTTTAATAGCCAGATCAGTGGCGTTTACTGTCCATACAACGTTATCTTCTACTCCAAGTTTTTTCTTAATTTCCTGGGGTGATTCATCCGTATTCACAATTATCACGGTGTCTTTCTTTATGCCTTCTACGACTGATGGACCAAGTAGTGTTGGATCCAACACTACAACCACATCTGGATAATATACATTTGCATGCAGATTGATTGGTTTTTCGCTGATTCTTGTAAAGGCTTGTATTGGCGCTCCTTGTCTTTCCGGACCGAATGTTGGAAAGCTCTGCATATACTTGCCTTCTTTTAACGCTGCGAGTGCTAGAAGTTGTGAAGCGGTCCATCCGCCTTGTCCTCCACGGCTATGAAAACGTATTTCTATTATTTTGTCCTCTTCCGACATTCTTACCCCTCACTAAGTTATTAGTAGCTTTGATAGTTTTGATACGTAGTTTATTTATTTATATCTATTGGGTAGAAATTAAGAATTAGACTTTTTCGAAGCTTTTATTGCTAGAATAACGATTGGTTAAATATTTAGTATTAAGCTACAAATACTTTTATCGATTCGCTAAGTTTTAGGGTATTTTTACCAACTTCCGACGGACAGGTTCGATGAAGTGGTTTGAATTTCCTAGCGAAATGTTTACTTAGAAAGATATCTTTCGCAATAATTCCCAGGGCTTCCCTTATGATTTTTGCAGTTGCAAAACCCACTTATCCCGCTAGGCATATTTTGGACAAAGTTCAACGATGTCAAAACATGCGATGTTTAACGAACCAATTTCATGAAATATGTCTCAATAAGTTGTCTTGTTGAAATACCGCTAGGCTCAGGGTTTCCAACACCCAACGTGTAGGAAGGGTCTAAAACATCTAGATCTATGGATAAATAGGCTTTTTCAACACGGGAATTTAATTCTTCGATTAATAACCTTAATGTGTCTTTGACATTTAGTAAATGAAGGTCGTGAGTTGATATTTTATGCCGTGCTTTTTAGCAAAATCTATTTGTTCACGGGTTGGGGCTCTTATACCTACTTCAATAATGTTTTCTGGAGAAACCAGTTTTTTCCACGATTCTACGCACTACGCAAGCATGAGAATAAATATCTTCCTCATATTCCTTGTATAGGTCGAGGTGGAAAACAAAATATAGTAAGCCCTATTTCCCTCCAATAACCTTTTTACAGCTTTTATGCAAAGGTAGGTAATTATGTGATCTCCGCCCATAAACAGGGAAAGCTCATCATTTTTATAATTTTCCTCGATAACTCTTAGTAAATCGTTGTAAGCTTGTTCTATGGTTTTATTACTAAGTTCTAGATCTCCTAAGTCCTTTAATCTCTAGAATTCTCCCAAATTGAGGAGATCCTCTGAGTAGATGTTATAAATTTTACTGGAAGTTGATTTTCTTATAAAAGAGCGGCTCCTCTACGATATGATGAGGAAAGGTCCCAAGGTATACCTAAAACGTAAAGGTTTGGATTTTATTGTCGATAGGAGTATCGAAAAAGGCTCTATATTCCCTATTCATTTTCATAGTTTAACTTGGTAATTAATAGTATTCTAGCTTATCCTAATCTTTTAAATTTCTAAGCTGAAAATCTATTTCCGAGTTAGGGAAGCAAAATAACAACTTAAAAAATTGAGATTTTAAAATATAGATTGTGGAAGTTTTCTGATTTAGATGTTGAGAACCTTTTGAAAAAGCCTGTAATACCGATCATGTCCTGACGTATAGTAGTCTCTCCCATAGTTTCGGTGTTGGTAGCTGTGTTGGTAGACCTTTTCTTTTTCTAATCTCTAGGATAAGTTTTTCTTGCATGTTGTCTGGTACTGGTCTGAATTCTAGGAACTCATAGCCCCAGAAAGCTTTTCCAGCTGTTGCAGATCTGAATTCGTCTGCGATTCCTAGCGTTTCTGCGGTTGGGATGTTTCCTTGTATTGTAACCCAGTCCTCTTCAATAATTACGTTTGTGACTACGCCTCGATGTTGGGTTAAGATTTTGATGACAGCTCCTTGCATGTCGCTTGGTGCTTTTATGTCTATTTTTAGTATTGGTTCGTATAGTTTTGGATTAGCTGTTAAGAAGCTTATGTGTAGTGCTGCATGTGTCATTGGTGCTATTTGTCCCATTCCTGTGTGTGCTGGGTCTACGTGCACGACGGCGTCTGTCATTACAGCTTTTACTCCCATTGCTGGTTCTTGAGCAAGAGTAGCATTTGAACACCACTCTCTCCATGCCGCGATGATATATGATTTTATTCTGTCTAGTCTTTGTACTCCTTTTGTTAGGTCTACAAGTATGTTGTTTCCCCAGATGTCCCATATGTTTTTTGCTTCGTTTGCATCCCATCCTATTTCTCTCAGTATTCTTGCTCTTTCTTTTCTGTCTTGTTCCGCCCATATCTTTCCTTGTTTGATTAACTCTATTGTTTCTTGACTTAATGGCTCTATGTATAATTTTAGCTTGTTGTGTGTGTTAGGTGACTTTGTATGAACTTCCATACCTCTTTTGGTGGGTACTTCACGATACACGATGATTGGCGGAGAGACTCTGATTGGTACTTGTTCGTTTATTCTTTTTGTGAGGATTTCTATCTGTAGTGGGTCGATTCCCGATAATATGTATTGTCTTGCTTCTTGATCTAGGTAGAAGGATGCTGTTGGGTCGGCTAGAACCCACATCTTTACGACTTCTCCTAGCCTTGCAAGGTCTTGTGGATCTACTGGTTCTATTTTTCTTGAGACGACGGGCTCTGCGACGTATTTGATTTTTTCAAATACTGGAATGTTAGCACCAGGTCTGATGAATGTTTCACCAGCTGGACACAAAACCCCGTAAATTGCAAAAAGGTTTCCCGCAGGTATTTCCTCTACATCAAGTAGGTCTGTTATTTCCATAACTCCTAGTCTTCGGATTCTCACAGTGCTTTTCTGATTAACAAAGTATATTTCTTCTCCGGCTTCCAGTGTTCCTGAAAATATTCGTCCTATTAGTGTAGGCCTTTTTGTTTTAGGATGAATGAATATTTTTGTTATCATACCAATTAGAGGGCCGTTAGGATCGCAGTTTATGAGTGCTTGTCCTTCAGGTGTGTTTATATCTCCTGTCCATATCTTTGGTATTCTATATTTTTGCGCAGTCTTAGGATCTGGTAAATGATGAATAACCATTCTTAGCAGTGCATCATCTAATGGTAAGTTTTTACGTAACCATTCTATTTCTCCTTCCTTATATTTCTGGAAAATTATGTTTGCATCAATCCCTTTCTCCTTAATTATGTCAATGGTGAATCCCCATCCATGTTTTGCTGACCCTATTGCTACTGTTCCATTTTGGAAGGATACTTGCCATTCTTTTTTAAATTGTTGTGGTGCTACTTTTCTTATAAGAGTGTTAACTTTTCTAACTATTTTGTCCAGTTTTAAACCGACTTCTTTTGGTTGTAGTCTAAGTTCGCTGATTAATCTGTCGACTTTGTTGATGAATAGTACGGGTTTGCAGAGTTCTTCTCCTACTGCTAGGCGTATGTTTGTTTCTGTTTGTGTCATTACTCCTTCGAGAGCATCTACTAGGATTATTGCTCCGTCGCTAGCTCTTAGTGCTCTTGATACCTCACCTGTGAAGGATATGTGTCCTGGCGTGTCGTTGATTTGGAATATGTAGTTTTTACCGTTATATTCGTAGCTTAAGTTTACTACGGATGTGAATATGGTTATTCCTCTTTGCTGTTCTTCTTCGTCGTAGTCTGTCATTAGTACTTGTCCTGCGGCATCGAATGACATTAGACCTGCTCTTCTTAGTAGATAGTCTGTTGTGGTAGTCTTTCCATGGTCGATGTGAGCGACTATACTGAATATTCGTTTTGTTTCAAAGGGTCCTTTCGTTACTAGTTCAATTACTTCCTCTGGTTGTTTTATTCTAACCATGTGTTTCACTCCCGTCTTATGGTTTTATTTAAAGTGTGGTATTTTAAGGTTTATGGGTGAAATAAAATTCGTAAATGTCAGCAGGTTAATAACTTAGAGGCGTCGATAAATTATGTGTGATTGTAGTTAGAATTGAACCTCTCATCGTTATTTAAAGATTACGTAGTATTATTAACATGTCATCAAAGTCTACGGATGTAAGAATTATGATTTAGGAAACTACTCCTTAAGTAATAAGACGTAGAATCTATTTCGGTTCACTGTTAACTTCATCTAAATTACCTGTAGGCAAAGATAGTGCTTCGCTAGAAAGAAAATATCAGCATAAAAGTGACCGCGAAGTTTAAAGCCTAATAGTTTGACTAATACAAATTAAAAAGTGTTAGACCGGCTGCTATGGCTAGACCATTGAGAAGATTGTCGTTTATGGGCGGATCTATGAGATCTATAATTAATAATAGAACTGCTCCTATGAAAGCTTTTTCTATTGGCGTAAACAAAATAAGGACGGTAAAAGTTGTTGCAAAAGCTGCTATTGACCCTTCAATTGTTTTTTCCTTTCTCCACGGCAATTTATGTTTCCCTAAAGTTCTTCCGGCTATTGCCGCTGATGCATCTCCCATTGCTGCTGCTATGAGGGCAATCACAGCTGTGTACATGGAAAAAAGCATTAGTGCAAGACTTGCACTAATAACATAGTAGGTATGTGGTCCTATTTTCTCTGTTTCCCCTTTTCTTAGAACTAAGTCAGCTATAACCGCAAATGGGTAATATTTTGGTATCCAGAATCTCAGAATATCTGTGAGGTAAAAGAAAATAAGAGCAAGATATGTTATTTGAATTGTTATTTCTTCTCCGTAGTATATGTAAGTTATGATGAGAACAAGGGAGAGCAGATGAAAGAGCTTTCGAAGAACTTCTCTTGTTTTGCTGTCCTTTACATGTTTTCCCATATGTAGTTTTATTTTTTGAAACAATGGCTTAAACAAATTTAGTATTATGACTAGGATCGCAGTTATTGGTATGCTTAGGGTTATGATAATAGAAAGAAAACTTGCAACGTTTAAGTAAATGTTAACTGCAAGATAGAAAAGAATGAATGCTGCAAGTATGGATGAAAACATTTCTTTTCTATCACTTCTAGTAGTGGTCTCGAGGCCATGAATAAGGGAGAAAACACCAAGCGAACTGAGAATGCAGGAAGCTATAGTTTGGTACATCATTTTCTCTTCCATATTGCTGATTTTATATCTAATTATGTTAAGCAATCTTTAATTCGATATTGCAGTAATCGATTTACTACATGTTGTTTAACGTTATTTATTATTCTTTGCGTGGTGTCGCGATGCAAAGTAAAATTAGGCTTCTGAACATTATTAAAATTTTGGAAAAAATATATGTTCCTTGGAAATGGGAAATACGTGATCCATTTAAGATCTTAGTTTCTACAATTCTCTCTCAAAGGACTAGTTGGATAAATGTCAGAAAAGCGATCAATCAATTAGAGAGAAAAGTTGGAATTGACCCCAAAAGTATTGCTGAAGCCGATCTTGAAAGTATAAAAGAAAGTATAAAAGTGGCTGGCTTATACAATGCTAAGAGTATTAGAATCAAGGAAATTGCACGAATAATTATGAAAAAATATGATGGTAATTTGAGTAAAGTCCTAAACCTGCCTTTAGAGGATGCAAGAAAAGAGCTTTTGAAGCTTCCTGGTGTCGGCTTCAAAACTGCTGATGTTATTTTACTTTTTGCCGCTAACAAACCAGTATTTCCAGTTGATACTCACATTATGAGAATTTCTAGGAGATTAGGTATAGTTAAGGGAAAGATTAACTACGAGAACATTAGACACACTTGGGAGAAAGCCCTTCCACGTAATAAGTACGCTGTAGCACATATACTTTTGATAATGTTTGGGAGAGAGATTTGTAAAGGTGGGAAACCTTTATGTGATAAGTGTCCTATTGCAAGATTTTGTGAGTTTTATAAAAAGTTAAAAGGTGGTACCAGAAGTGAAAGTAGTAAGGAAAGAGTTACACCTTAATACTGCAGGCGAGATCGATGTTGTAAATATAACTGGTATGGTTGAAAAGGCAGTTAAGGATTCGGGAATAAGAAATGGTCTAGTTACGGTATTTATTCCGGGGGCCACTGGCGCAATAACAACAATTGAGTTTGAACCAAATCTTGTCCAAGATTTTAAGGATATTTTGGAAAAGCTTATACCGAAAACAGGACGTTATAGACATCCCGTAAATGGTCATAGTCATCTAAGAGCTTCAATTCTAGGTCCAAGTTTATCGGTGCCTGTCGCTGATGGGAATTTGATCTTAGGGACATGGCAACAAATAGTTTTCGTAGAATTAGATGTAAGACCAAGATCTCGGCGCCTAATAGTACAAATAATTGGTGAATGACAATTAACAGCTCTAAAATTAGTTTAAACATTTGTATATTTCATTTGGTTGAAGTTTAAATATTAATTGTGTACCTAAAATTGTAAGTTTAATGTGGGTGGACAGCTTGAGGGAGTTTAAGGCTTTAAGAGGTATGAGAGATTTCTTACCTCGAGATATGATAAAAAGGGAAAGGATACTTCATATTATAAGAAAGGTTTTTGAAAGCTATGGGTTTGAGCCCTTAGAAACACCTGCAATTGAATATTGGGAAGTTTTGTCTAGAAAGTGCGGAGAAGAAGTGGAAAAGCAAATATTTAAGTTTAAAGATAAAGGCGGACGTGATGTTGGTTTAAGATTTGATTTAACTGTACCTTTTGCGAGGGTTGTGGCACAAAATCCGTATCTACCTAAACCGTTTAAGAGGTATTGTATTTCTCGTGTTTGGAGGTATGAAAGGCCTCAAACTGGTAGGTATCGTGAATTTTGGCAGGCTGATGCAGATGTTGCAGGTTCACCGTTACCTGATGCTGATGCTGAGGTAATTGCTGTTGGTGTAGATGCTCTAAAGGCTTTAGGATTAGATAATATTGAGGTTAGATTGAACAATAGGAAGATTTTAGAAGGTATGGCAGTTAAAGCTGGTGTTCCAGGCGATAAGATTTTGGATGCGTTTAGATCTATTGATAAGTTGGATAAAATAGGATTGGAGGGAGTTATGGAAGAACTTTCCTCGAAGGGCATACCTAAGGAAGTTTCTGAAAGGTTATTAGAGTTTATTTCGATAAGTGGAGAGAATATGGAGGTACTTGAAAGGGTTAGAAGTCTTTTAAGGGGTTCAAAGGTAGGAGAAGAAGGTATAAGTGAATTAATAAGTATCTTAGATATTTTGGAGGCTTATGATGCCCGTAAATATGTTAAAATAGATTTAAGCATAGTTAGAGGATTAGATTACTATACTGGTCCTATATTTGAGTATGTGTTAAAGGAAAGCCCAAGTGGAGAACAATTTAGACTTGCGATAGCCGGGGGAGGTAGATACGATAATTTAATTGAACTTTACGGTGGACCTCACGTTCCTGCTACAGGTGTTTCTTTGGGTGTTGAAAGGATTATGGAAGTTTTAGAAGGTAGTATTTCAGAAGAAGAGACGTTAACTAAGGTTTATGTTGTTCCTGCTAAAGAAGAAGTTAGGTTAGAGAGTATAAAGATAGCTCAAAAGCTAAGGCGTGAAAATATACCAACCGATGTAGATTTAATGAGACGTAAATTGGACAAATCACTTGAGTATGCGGATAAAAAAGGAATTCCTTATGTGATCATTGTAGGTCCGAGAGATCTTAAGGAAGGGTTTATAGTTTTAAGAGATATGAAAACAAGATTACAGGAAAAAATCGAAGTACCCAAGGTTATAGAAGTTATAAAAGAAAGATTGTGACAAGCAGTTACTTATTGTAATTTTCTGCTAACATGAATCCTCTGAAAATGAGGGAAAATAAATGAGGTGAATTATGAGTATTCCTAATATATTCCCATTTTATGTTTTATTGACAAGTTCGGACATAACTGCATTTAGAATCATAAGCGTTACTATCTCAAAGAGGCTCGAATTTGGTGTTAAAAGTTCTCCTTCGCGTTCTTTAAGTTCTTCTTTTGGTATTTTTTCTTTCCACTTAATTTCTATATTTAAGTCGGCTAGTTTTCCTAATGTTGACTGGGGACACGACGTTATAGCTACAACCGTTGCTCCAAGGTTTTTAGCGATGCGGGCTGCTTTTACCGTATAATCTGCTTCACCGCTCTCAGAAATCGCTATTAAAAGATCGTTCTTGCTTGGGGAAGGCATAAGTGTTTCGCCGATAAAATAGGTTTCGTAACCTAGGTATGTGAGTTTTGTAGTGAATCCCTTAGCAAGAAGACTGAGCGATCCAACGCCAACTGTGTACACACGTTTAGCCTTTTTTAACTGCTCAGCGAAGTTTTCAATGACCTTACTGTCCAATCCGCTTATTATATCGTTTGATGATTCTAAAAACTGTTTTATGAGATTTTTAATCTTACTCAATGTTCTTAGCCTCCTTTACTCTGTTTTGAGTAAACAAGTTCTGCTACAAGTCCTTCTAATACTATGATTGAACTTACTTCAAAAAGAGAACCTGAGGGTGAAAGAGGTTCTCTTTCCCCTTCAACTTCTCTTTCTAAGAATCCTCTATATTTCCATCTTCTTGTTCTCCCACCAATGCAAAGCACATGATCGGACAATTTCCCTAGTGTAGAGTCGGGGAAGGATGTTACTGCTACTATTTTTGCTCCCCTTTCCCTAGCAACTTTACATATCGTAATAACTTCTTCTGTTTCTCCGGATCCTGAAATAGCGACAACTACATCTTCTTCGCCTTTTATCATCGGAATAAGACCTATTAAATCCTCTCTGATAGATATAACATTAAATCCGGCTTGTAAAAGTCTTATAGCAAGGTCTCGGGCTACTACAGCTGATCTGCCCATACCGACGGTTATCACTCGCTTAGCACCTTGTAACGCTTTCAGAACGTCTTCAACTTGTTTTCTATCAATTTTCCTAATGTTATCCTGCAACTGGGTAAGTAAATCTTCAATAAACTTGTTTAAGACCTCCACATTTCATCACCAACTACCAATCTAAGTTTCTGTTTATCTCCCTTCAAATACATAATATTTTTCTTTCGTATTCTTAAGTTGCTTTGGTAGCCCTGCATCAACGCACTACCAGTTTTTCGTAAACCTTGTTTCATATCATATAGCAAAATATATAAAAAGACGGTTAGATGAAGTTTATTAAGGAAAACTATATGGTACGCGAAAATTAATGTTGAAAAATTAAATTACTTTGATGAAACAATTTTCTCTTAACATGATTACTCTGTCCATGTATCTCATCATCTTTTTTACAAGATCTCTTTCTCTGTACGAAACACCTGTATTAAAGTCGTTTTTTAAGGTTTTGCCATAGTAACTGTTGGCTAAAAAAGTTTCTGCTTTACTTAAGCATTGAAGTATTTTGGATAAATCACCAGCATGAAAGTATATCGATAAATCGTTGATTATTAATATTTTTGTCGGGTTCCTGATGTATTCGTCTATTAGCGGATCTAAGTTTTTCACGTTTTCCTTTACAAGGTGTAAAAGTTCTTGGCTGCTTTTAGAAGTTAATCTGGGAGCATAAACAACAGAAGGAGCTAAATATTTTACTTTTTTAACTAAGTCAGTGTATTCGTCTAATTTACCTCCAACTCGCTTACCAGAAATAAAAAAGGTTTTTGGAGCCATATCAATTATTGTAATATCGTTTCCTAAGCCCAAATCGATAAGTTTTTCAAATATTTGAACCGTAAGCGCGGTTTTCCCAGTTCCCACATCACCTACTATCAGCACCTTTCTTCCCAATATCTCATTCACGGAAAGTTTCTCTGGTAATTCCTGCAAGTTTAAGAGCCTCCACTAAGACGAATCCCATAATACATCCCGGTATCGAGCTAATAGCCCATCCTGTCCAAAATATGAGAAGTGGGATGCCTATTAGCCTTACATCTCCAATTAGCGGTGCCACAAGGAATAACGCTAAGGTGCCTCCTATAATTACAGTGCCTATTGGTTCTGTAAAAGCTGCAATTTCCGGATATTTTATTTTGAATTTTTTAAACAAGTAATAAAAGATGCCCACAACAACTCCTCCAGGTATTCCACCAGGCATAGAATATATGGTTCCTATACCTAGACCCATTCTAATAACACCAATGCAGAAGGCTATGAAGGCTGCCCATAGAGGTCCTAATAACACGCCTGCTAAGACGTTTATTGCATGTTGCCCTGGATAGGCCTTTGTTGTAAGAAAAGGAAACCATAGCATGGGTGCGAGAATCACGCCTAGAGCAATTAACATTGCGGCAAGGGAGACCTGTCTGACGATAGATTTTTCGCGAATCACTTTTCACACCTTTATGGGAAGTTCTACTTAAAAACGATAGATAGGATTTAAGCTTTCCGAATAATCTTGATTCATAAAGCAGGTTTAAACTGAAACAATGTTGTTTAAAAATTTGCCTTGTTTCACATATTTTTCTATCATATTCCACTACATTTGTTGTACTAATTATTTGAGTTCTTGAGCAATTTTAATAGCGATTTTAGCGATGTCAATTGCATTTTCTCCGAGTAGGACTATCATGGGCTCTTTGCCCCAATCACCTTCATGGTAAATAACGTTGGGGACCTTTCCGGCAGCTTTTATTGCTTGTTTTGTTCCCCATGGAACTGACATGCCCTCAACTTTTTTAATTTCTTCAGGTTCCTTTCTCCGATCATAAAACGAGATAACTAATCCGAATTTTCTGCAAACGTCTAAGATATTCGTGGAATACCTGATATTTATGGCTGCTCTAATTGATGAATCGTACTTCATAGCGGTCAAAACATATTTTGCGAGATGACGCGAAACTCCGAAATCTGGACAACCAGCTGCCTTAGCTTTCCCGTTAACTATGGTTATACGTCCATCAACACCTACTACATCCTTTAGTGCTTCGGCGTACGGTAAAGCCATAACAACGTTCATTTTAACTTCTGGGATAAGCTTTGAAACTTCAGGAACATTTTCAAGTAGTTTTACGGCTTCTTTGACATTTTTCCAAACCTCGTATTTCGACGCCTCCTTATATAGTTGAGCCATCGGGTTTACAGGGCCGAATCCTTTACCTATATTTAAACCAAATTTAATGCCCATAGTTACAACTTCTTTTGCCACTTTAATAGCTTCCGGTATTTTTTTACCTTTTGCAAGCTCCGCGGCTATTGCGGCCGCGAAACTACAGCCTGTACCGTGAGTGGTTTTCGTCTCTATACGTTCGCCTTCAAAGTAATAGTATTCTCCATCGCAATAGAGTACATCGATCACTTTACCACCTTCTACTATATGACCGCCCTTAACCACTGCGGCCTTTGCACCTAAATCAACTATTTTTTTCGCCGCTACTTTTGCGTCTTCCGCGCTTCGAATTTTCGTGTTTGTTATCTCTTGAGCTTCCATTGCATTTGGAGTTACAACTGTTGCCAATGGTATTAGTTCATCTATTAGAACTTTCCTGGCATCTTCTCTAAGCAATGGTGCCCCGCTTTTTGCGACCATTACAGGATCAACAACAAGTGGAAAACCATATTTTTTCACTTCTTCAACAACCACTTCGATGATTTCACTTGAGTAAAGCATACCGGTTTTTGCAGCATCTACGCCGATATCTGTAGCAACAGCTTCAATTTGCTTTCTTACTATTTCCGGTGGAATAGCATGGACAGCAGTTACGCTAACGGTATTCTGGACGGTTATTGCGGTTATGGCTGACATTCCATGCACTCCTAATGCTGCAAAAGTTTTCAAATCTGCCTGTATACCCGCGCCTCCACCCGAATCTGATCCAGCAATCGTTAATGCGCATGGAACTTTACTTCTCATCGACATAATCACCGTCCCTTGTATTTTAATCTAGTATTGACCAAAATACGTAAGTTAAAAATTGTTATTCCTAAATCGGAAATGAAGCCACATTAAATTTTATCGTTATTACCGTTACGAAAGTATTAAAGTTTATATATTGTTATAAACACTTCTCCCATGATTGAATGCTGGGTCAACCATTTACCAAAGAAGGTGAATTTGTGAAGCGGCCAAGCTGGGACGAATATTTTATGAAAATAGCACATTTAGTTAAAGAAAGATCGACTTGCCTGAGAAGAAAAGTGGGCGCGGTGCTTGTAAAAGATAGAAGAATTTTAGCCACAGGTTATAATGGAGCTCCAAAAGGCTTACCGCACTGTGATGTCACAGGATGTCTTAGAGAAAAAATGAAAATCCCTTCGGGCGAAAGACAGGAACTCTGTCGTGGAGTTCATGCTGAACAAAACGCCATCGTTCAAGCTGCCGTTTTTGGTGTGAGTACTAGAGGAGCCACTCTTTATACGACGACCTTTCCATGCATAGTCTGTGCTAAACTAATAATAAATGCAGAGATAAGAGAAATCGTCTATGACGACGAATATGAAGACAAGCTGGCTAAGCAGATTTTAGAAGAAGCAGGAATAAAAATTAGAAAATACAAAAATCCAACTTAACTGAACGTAAATGTACTTGTAATTGGCCATTTTTGTTCATTCAAGCAAATAATTCAATTAACATTTATTCGGAAGCCTGTCTCTTAAATTGATGATGATTTTAACTTCATAATATGTGTAAAGTTTTATGGACAGTGATTATTGAATTTTGTGACATGCCACGTAGTGGTCTTTTTCTGCCTCTATTAGTTGTGGTTCTTCCTTGGAACAAAGATCCTCTTTATATGGACAACGGGGATGAAACCTACAACCAGATGGTATGTTAATGGAATTAGGAACTTCTCCCTTTAATTCTATGCGTTTTCGTCTTATCTTTGGATTTGGAATTGGTATTGCTGAGAGTAGTGCGGCTGTGTAGGGGTGAAGAGGGTTAGAGAATATTAGTTCTTTTCGGCCCATCTCAACAATTTTCCCCAGATACATTATGGCTATTCTATCGGAAATATACTTAGCTACCGCTAGGTCATGTGTTATAAATAGATATGTTAAGTCGAACTCTTCCTTTAACTCTGTCATTAATTCAAGTATTTTCGCTCTTAAAGACACGTCTATCATCGAAATTGGTTCATCGGCTACAATGAATTCCGGGTTAAGTATCATAGCCCTTGCTATCGCTACTCTCTGTCTTTGTCCTCCGCTCAATTGGTGGGGGTACATTTCATAAAACTTTTCAGCTGGTTTTAAATCAACTTTTTCCAGCATTTCAAGAACCAGTTTCCTTTTCTCGTCTCCTGTTGCTATTTCATGTATTTGTAGAGGGTGTCCAACGATTTCCCCTATTTTCATACGGGGGTTTAGAGAAGCGTAAGGGTCTTGAAAAATTATTTGTATGTGTCTTCTGAGCTTTCTTAGTTCTTCTCCCTTTAAAGTTGTTATATCTTTATTTCTGAAAATGATTTTTCCATCTGTAGGGTCGATGAGCCGTGCAACTAATCTCCCAGTTGTTGTTTTTCCACATCCACTTTCCCCAGCTATGGTAAAAACTTCGCCTTTCTCTATTTCGAAACTGATTCCATCAACTGCTTTGACATAATCAAGTTTTCTAGCAAATAATCTTTCCAAGAAACTCTTTTGTACCGGGAAGTATTTTTTTAGATTTATTACTTTAACTATCAATCCACGCATCCTCTCATATTATTTATGCCTAAAACATTTTACTAAGTGTCCTTTTTCAATCTCGATTAATGGTGGTTCTTTCTCTTTACATATACTATTAGCAAATGGGCAACGGGGATGAAACCTACAACCACTGGGAGGGTGAAGTAAATCTGGGGGCATTCCAGGGATGTATTTAAGTTTTTGATCAGATAGTTGAATGTTTGGCACTGATTGTAGTAATAGTTCAGCGTATGGATGTAAGTGTTTTTCGAAGAAAGAAATTGCATCGGCAAACTCAACTATCTGACCAGCGTACATTAAAGCTATTTTATCGGAAACTTCGGCGACTACGCTTATATCATGAGATATAAATATCATTCCTACATTGAATTGTTCTTTCAATCTCTTCATTAAATCCAGGATTTGAAATTGAACAATTACATCCAAGGAGGAAGTAGGTTCGTCTGCTATGACTATATCTGGGTTTAAGGCTAAAGCTAAAGCTATCATAACTCTCTGCCGCATTCCTCCGCTAAATTGGTGTGGATAGTCATGAAATCTATCTGGCATGATGCCAACTTCTTTTAATAATGCAAATGCCCTTTCTTCAGCTTCCTCACGTGTAACCTCTTCATGTGCCATTATAGTCTCTACTAAATGGTCACCTATTTTCATAAGGGGATTTAACGAAGTCATTGGATCTTGAAAAACCATAGAAATCCGTTTTCCCCTAATTTTACGCATTTCTTTTTCATTTAATTTTATTAGATCTATTCCATCAAAAACGATTTTCCCGTCAACTATTTTTCCTGGTGGAGGAATGAGTTTTATTATAGAAAAACCTAAAGTAGATTTCCCGGAGCCAGACTCCCCTACTAAACCTATCGTTTCTCCTTTTTTCATGAAGAAATCTACATTATCTACTGCTCTGACAACGCCATCTCTCGTATAATAGTAAACCTTTAAACCTTTTATCTCCAGAATAGTTTTGCTCACAGTTTTCTCATCTCCTCAATCTGGGATTCAAAATCTCACTAATTCCTTCACCAAGAAGACTAAACCCTAATGTAAGAAGTACTATCATCAACCCTGGAAATGTACTTGGCCACCAGATTTTAGCAGCTAAGTATACCTGACCCATTCTCAAGTCGAACCCCCAATCTGGAGTTGGTGGCACTATCGGACCAAGCCCTAGAAAACTTAAGGCTGCTTCTGTCAAAACAGCATCAGCTGCATTAAGTGACAAAACAATCGGAATAGAGGTAATAACGTTTGGGAATATGTACTTAAAAATTATTGTTCTATCCTTAGCTCCAATTGCTCTTGCCGCCTCAACGAATAAGCTTTCCCTAAGGGATAACACTTGACCTCTTACCATTCGAAAATAGGTTGGAATATAAATTACTGCTATTGCTATAGCTACTGTTATTTCACTTGGTCCCAACGCAGCTGCAATAGCTATGGCTAAAATTAGGCCTGGAAAAGCATACATAGCATCCATGATTAAGGATAAAATACTATCTACTGCTCCACCAACATAACCAGCTAAGAGCCCTAGAGGAATACCGCAAATAAGAGTAATAGCTATAGACAAGAAAGTAATATATAAAACAGTTCTAGACCCCCATATAACTCTGCTGAAAATGTCTCTTCCAAGACCATCTGTACCCATAATGAACCGAGTATTTGGACTTTCAAGAAGATCTCCAACCCTTTTCGTTGGATCATAAGGAGCAACATACGGTGCAAAGATCGCTGAAAAGATAATAAGAGCAACAATCGAAAAACCTATCCATGTTAAAAGATATTCAACCCCCCTCGTGGGTGAAGCCTTCTTAACGAAATTAAATAACTTTAACTTTAACGAACTCGGTGACATTGCTCTTACCCTCCTAATATCGGATTCTAGGATCTATGTAGGCATAAAGAAGGTCAACTATAAGACTTACACTGACAACTAAAATTGCGAAGAAAACTATGGTTCCTTGAACTGTTGTATAATCCCGGTAAAATATTCTTTCGGTTAGAAATGTTCCCATTCCTGGCCAAGAAAATGTTGTTTCAGTAAGCACCGCCCCAGCAAGCAACAACGCAAATTGTAAACCCATCATTGTAAGTATGGGTATAAAGGCGTTCTTAAGAGCGTGCTTATAAATCACCGTGCCCTCAGGCAAACCCCTTGCCCTTGCAGCTGTAATAAAATCTTTTCTAAGAACCTCTAACATATTTGATCGTGTAAGCCTTGTAAAGATTCCTGACAAGTAAATTCCTAAGGTTATAGACGGGAGAATCAGGTGTTTTATTGAACTAATAAGACTTGGGATATTGAATGTTAAGATACTATCCAAAACATAGAGCCCGGTAATGTGTTTTGGCTCCATAAGCGGATCTATCCTTCCACCGGTTGGCAACCAGCCTAGATATACTCCAAATATTAACTGCAGTATTAGTCCAAACCATGGAATAAAAAGTGAATAGGTAATAATTCCATATATTCTAAACATGTGGTCAACAGGTTTATTGTATTTTTGAGCGGAGTAAGCACCTGTAAATATTCCAATAATTATACTCACTATGAAAGCGAATATAGAAAGTTCCAATGTTGCTGGAAAATGTTCTAATATCTCAACTAATACGGGTCTTTGCCCCCAGATTAGCGAACGCCCAAGGTTAAGGTGGAAAAGTTGCCAAATGTAATCAAAATACTGAACGTAAAGGGGTTTATTGAGGCCAAGTTCCTCCCTTATCCTCTCTATTTCTTCTTGAGGAGCATGCGCGCCAAGAATAGCGGCCACAGGGTCACCTGCAACTCTCATTACTAAAAACACTATAGTAAGTAAAATCAAAATTGTTGGAATAGCTAAAAGAACTCTCCTAACAATATATACTCTTAGCGAAACCATTAGTTTTCACCAAAAAAAATGTGAAATAATTTGGTTTTTATTTTTTACTCTTTGTAAATTAGATAGTATCGAAGTATCATGACAGGATCTAGTACAACGCCCTTAACATCCATAGAAGTAGCAATGCTTAATTTCCCTTGGAACAATGGGATAACTGGAGCTTCTTCTGCCATTAACCTTTGTACCTCTATGTAGAGTTCTGTTCGCTTTGTTATGTTTGTTTCTACTTGGGCTGCTTCAAGCAACTCATCCATTTCACTATTATTATAGAATACTCCCATCTCTGGTGAGTATTCTGAGTGAAGGAAAACCGTTGTATAATCATCTGGATCTATATAATCCGGATACCATCCCAAAAGGAAAATAGGCATAACTCCTTCGATTATGTACTCCGCAGCATATGTAGCCCACTCAGCGCTTTTCAATGTAACTTTCATCATGCCTGTTTCTTCAAGCTCCTCTTTTAAAATAGCTGCTAAATCCGCTTCTAGGTCTCCGTAGTGTGTTGGAGTATACCACAGCTCAAATTCAAATGGATTCTCTTCACTATATCCTGCTTCGGTTAATAACTGTTTTGCTAAGGTTAAGTTACGTTCGCCGTATTCGTCTTTAAATGCATCAATGTGACTCCACATTCCCTTAGGGATCATGCTGTAGAGAGGTTCAACAGTGCCCTTATAAACTTCTTCGCAAATTCTAGTCCTGTTTATGGCGGCGGCAATGGCTCGTCTTAAACGTACATCGTTAAAGGGTGGTTGGTTGCAGCGAAGAACAAGATATCGGATATATGGTCCTGGCACTTCTGTTACATTCCATTTTCCGATTTCTTTGAGATCTATTACGTCTATTGGCCTTAGAGTTCTCCAAGCAACGTCTATTTCTCCTGTTTCCAGTGCTAGCCTCATGGAAGCTGCATCTTTAAAGAACTTTATGACGACGGTATCTGTTTTGGGCTTTGAACCATAGTAGTCTGGGTTGGCTTCTAAGACAAGTTCTACATCTCTTGTCCAGCTTTTAATTTTGTAGGGACCATAGTGCCCTACTGTGGGTTCACCAGTTTTATCTGCAGGGTAGGAATTTGGACTTACTGGGAAGTAGGGTACAGTGGCAACTAATGATGGGAAGTATGATATTGGTCTTTTAAGTACGAATTTTACGGTGTAAGTATCTACAACTTCTACTCTGTCAACGAAGGCAGTAACTAGCCATGATGGATCTAGCTTCAATCTCATGACTCGATCTATAGACCATTTAACAGCAGTAGCGTTTAAAGGCGTTCCATCAGTAAATTTCAAACCTTCTCTGAGTTTGAAGGTATATTCGAGTCCATCTGAACTTATACTATAAGATTCTGCAATACCCGGTTCTAATTCAGTTGTTCCAGGTTTATATTTTAGCAACCCTTCACCTATGTTATTGAATACTTCCCAAGTATAGAAGTCGTAGGCTTTTGCAGGATCAAGAACAGTAATTTTGTCTGTCGTGCCTATAATAAGTGCCTTGGGAGGTGCTGGCTTAGGTGCCATATACCAGTAAGCAAGTGCAGCTATTACCCCAACTACTATAATGACAACTAGCACAGCAATTAACTTTGTTTGGGCCCTTTTGGAAAATTTTAGTGCTTTCATACTTTGCCTCTCTCCGCTCAATAAATTATTACTATAAGAAATTTTACTAAAGTTTATTATTAAAAATTTCGGTTAAAAATTTGAATCCACCATTTTTCCATAAATCCTTTTTTAAACAAAAGATAAAATATGAGATAATTAAATTAACGAGAAAAATGAAATCTATTAATGTACTAAGAAGTAGATAATATAAAAGTAAAAACAGTGATTAAGTTAATAGTGTGGATTAAGTTTAGTGAATATCTGACAACTATTTTGCTATGATGAGACTGACCTGACCTGAAAGATGATGATATGCACCTCTACTGATTAAACTTAAACTTTAAAGTTACTTGTTTCTTATTCCCGAATCTAATGTAAGACTTTAATATAAACGACACCAAAAATTAGTTTGCAGATTTTATCATTGAAACTAGGCCGTCGTGTTTGTTAGCTATTTTGAAGCCGTATTTTTGGAACCATTCTTCATTACCTAGGAACGTTGATAATGTTATGTCTTTATTGTGGTATAGTGAAAGTACTTCCTCTAGAAGCTTTGTACCGAAGCCCTTGCCTCGATAGTTCTTGTCTACTAGGATTAAATGGAGTCTTACATAGTTTTCATGTTCAGATACTACCGCTCTACCAATAATTTTACCGTTGTTTTCTTCTACTAGTTTTAATACTCTTTCAACGCCTTTAGATTCCATGATAATCTGCATTTTTAAATCACCATTAAAAGAGAGAGCAAAAAGGGTTCTTTTACATATTTAAACTTTTCGTTAGTCGCATTTTATGTGATTCTTCCATTTTTCTTGCGGGATCTTAAGTATTTTTAGGATTTTAGAAGGAGGTATAGGCCCCACCCTAGTTATTAATGGGCAGGGCTTTTCAGTAAAATCTACAATAGTGGAAGGTTGAACTTTAGGAAGCTGACCAACGTCAATTACAAGATCGACGTTACCAACCAGCGAGTTAATCGCATCATTTATGTTGTATGGTGGTGGGTCATCTGTTTTGTTTGCGCTTGTAGCGGTAATGGGTACGCCCACTTCTCTTATCAACAGGATAGCTACCGGGTTGTCTGGGATTCTAATCGCTATTCTATTTGGGTTAACTATATCTGGAATTACCGGTTTTTTAGGAAGAGCTATAGTTAATGGTCCTGGTAGGAGTTCTTTTGCCAGTTTTTCTGCTTCTGTGGTGAAATGGGCATATTTTTTCGCCATTTCAAGGTCAGATACTGCGATTGATAACGGTTTATTATAAGGTCTATTTTTTACTTCATATACTCGTTTCACCGCCTTTGGGTCCAAAGCATTGGCTGCTAGGCCGTAACATGTTTCAGTAGGGTATATTACTAGACCTCCTTGTTTAATGATTGAAGCCGCTTCTTTAATGACTTTGTAGTCGGGCTTTTTTTGGTCAACTTTAGCTATTTTTATTGCTTTTCTTTTACCCATGTCACTTCGACCTCTTCTATTCTCCATCTTTGCTTAACATAGCTATCTTCTATTTTGGTTGTGATACCATGGGTGTATGCGAGAATCCCAAGCCAAGCTATCATGACGCCGTTGTCGGTGGCGTATTCAGGTGGAGTAACATGCAGTTTTGCGTCTCTGTCTTTTACCATCGTTTTAAGCATGTTTTGTAAACGCATGTTTCTGGTGAACCCCCCAGTTAATAAAAGTTCATTTTTTCCTGTGTGCGCCAAGGCTCTTTCGGTAACTTCTGTGATCATTGCTAGTGCCGTTTCTTGTAGGCTGTATGCCACGTCCTCTACTTTGTAGCCTTCTTTAACCTTTTTTAAGGCAGCAGTGAGTAACCCTGAGAAGCTTAGATCCATTCCTTTAACTATGTAGGGTAGTTCAATGTATTTTGTTCCTTTTGATGCGACTTTATCAAACACAGGTCCAGGCCATGGATGTTTTGGGTCATGTAGTCCTACTTCTCGTGCAAATCTATCAAAACAGTTTCCAATCGCTATGTCAAGAGTTTCCCCTAAAATTCTATATCTGTCTCCGGTTAGAGCTGCAAGCGCCGTTGTTCCTCCACTAACGATTAGAACAACCGGGTCTGTGGCTCCGGTGACTAGTTTTCCAAGTTCGATATGAGCCACCAAATGGTTGACGCCAACTAGAGGTTTATTTAGTGTTAGGGCCAGTGTTCTAGCTGCTACAGCTCCTGTTCTCAGACATGGACCCATTCCGGGGCCTTGCGCAAAGGCAATTAAATTTACATCTTTCAATTTTATTCCGGCTTGTTTCACTGCTTTTTGAATGGTTTCTTTCATTTTTAGCGCATGATGTCTTGCAGCTTCCGCTGGGTGAATACCTTTCCCATAAGGAGGTATATAGGAGTCCCTAATATTGGCCAGTATATTGCCATTAGATTCTACAATGCCGACTCCGAGTGTATGGGCTGTTGATTCGATGCCTAGGCATATTATTTTGTTTTGCATGTTCTTCAACCCTTATTCCGTGCAAATTTCCTACGAATTGTACATTGTTGATATTTCAGTCTTGTTAATTTAATTTTGGATGACAATTCAAGTGTTTTCTTGTTTTAGGTTTTACTATAGGATGTAAAATGCTTGTTACACAATTACATTAAGATTGTTCGTTAAAAATATGACTTTTAACATTAGTATTTCATTGAAATGCTAACAAATATAGGAGTTAGGTTAGTACTATTTTAGTAAATAAGCGGAGACTAGTCAGGTTAGAGGGAGTATTGTCATGCAGGTTAGAGTAAGCAAGGGAAAAGGGTTAATTGTTGACGGTCCGGCGAAAATAGAGGTTATATCTGGTAGCGGTGATCTTTTTGGAAAACCATTACGGAAGGATGATGTAATTATAGTTAGAAAGGCAAAAAGTGTTGGTATACAGGCTGAAACAGATTTATGTCTGGAAATAACTGGTGGTTTTGGTTTTAAGGTGGAAGAAGTCGATTATCCACTAATTTCAAATGATTGGAGAGAGGTTGTCGAGATTTTAAAGAAAAGTGAAAAACCAGCTATTGTTTTTATTGTAGGTGATGTAGACACTGGTAAAACCACATTGGTCACATATCTTGGTAACATTTTGTGTAGAGAGGGGTTTAAAGTCGCTGTACTGGATGAAGATGTTGGGCAAAGTGATGTGGGACCTCCTTGTACAGTTGGTTTAGGTATTCTGACTGAGCCTGTAGCGTTTCTGTCAGATTTAGAGTTTATTGATGGCTTCTTTGTTGGTTCGACAAGTCCTTCTGGAATAATTCAGAGATCTGTAGCTGGTACGAAACTCATGGTTGAGAAGGCTATAGAGCTTGGTTCTGATGTTATTTTAATTGATACGTGTGGTTGGGTGTTTGGTAGGGAAGCAAGAGAGCTTAAAACAGTGTCATTCTATCTTTTAAAACCTACACATGTCGTTCTGGTGGAAAAACATGAGGGAGAATTGGATCATTTAATTGTTCCTTTAAAGAATTTGAAGCTTAATGTTATGAAAGTTAAGTCCCCTGTGAGAATTAGAGAGAGGAATCGAGAAGAAAGGCGATTTTTAAGAGAAATTATGTTTCGAAAATATTTAGAGAACTTAAGAGAAGTGAAAGTGCCATTAGACCGTGTTGGAGTTGCATACGGCATACTGGGTTCTGGAAGACTTGTGGAACAAAAGTTAATGGATAGAGTGAGCACTATGCTTGGAGTAAAGGTACTCTACTGTGAAAAAAGTGAAGATTATTTGCTAATAGTCACCGAGGATAGTGAAACCATTAATCCCCTTTCTCTAGAAGCCGTAAAACGTGTCTTACAAATAAAAGACATAAGGGTTGTTTCGAAAAGTATGATTAAGGGTGTTTTAGTAGGTTTAATGGATAATGATATGAATTTTCTTGGTGTTGGAGTTATAAAAGATTATGATCCGAAGACAAATGAACTGGTAATAAGGACAAATGTAGATGGGGATAAAATAGCTATAATACAGTATGGAAGTATTAAGATCGATGATGAAACTAGGGAAGAAGGGAAGATAAGGCCTTGGACTTTTTAGATGGATGAAATCGACGGATACCACCATTTCTTTCTCTTTTCCTTTTTCACTTTATCGATTCTGGCTAATATCTTTACGGCTTCTATTCCGGTTTTTATGCAGTTTTCCTCAGCTTTCTCTTTTTCCTTAGGTTTAATGAACTCGTTCTTAGGTCTATTTGCATAAACTGCGCAGACGGTGCCTGCTCTAAACCCCCTTACGTTGGCTAGTGTGAACAGTGTGCTGCTTTCCATTTCAAAGTTTAGAATATTCAATTTAGCAAGATCTTCTACTAAGTTTGGATATCTAAGTGGAAATCCTGGGATCTTTCTGCCTTGGGCACCATAAAAACCGGAAGCAGTAACTGTTAACCCTACGTGGTATGGATAGCCAAGTCTTTCAGCAGCTTCGATAAGAGCTATTACAACTTCGTGGCTTGCAATGGCAGGATAACCTTCTGGCACAAAATATAGGCTGGTGTTTTCAAATCTTACGGCGCCAGTTGAGATTATTAAGTCGCCACAGTTTATATGTTCTTGTAGACTTCCACAGCTGCCTACTCTAATAAATGTAGGGTTCTTAACTATTTGGCTAGCTTCTATAACCACTATCTCGACGTTGTCTGTTCCTATGCCAGTAGATATTACGGAGACTTTTATGTTGTCTATAAGACCTGTGTAAGTTATAAATTCTCTATGTTCTCTTTTAAGTAAAACTTTATCGAAGAATTTTGCGGTTTTACGGCTTCTTGCTGGATCTCCGACCAAGATTATGTATTCTGCAAGTTCTCCTGGCGCTAAATTAATGTGATATTGCCTACCCTCCTTCGTACTAACAATTTCAGCTTCCATAATTTCCTTAAACAATTTAACCCCTCCCAAAATAACTAGTGAAAATAAAATTATAACAATTTCATAAAAAGCTGTCATATGTTTTGATCACTACTCTTCACAAAGTGATATGGATCAATTAATTTTAAGTGGAGCTTTTTTGCTAGTTCAAAGCATTCTGCGACGTTTCCGACAGCATAAAGGTTGTGCGCATCGCTTCCAATGGAAAATTTTACTCCGTATTCACGACATATCTCTAAAAATTCAATATCTGGGAATGGATAGTGAGAGTTGAGTTCCATAGCTACACCATGGTCGGCAGCGGCTATTGCAATTTTTTCAGCTATATCCCAAGGAATTTTTCCGATGTAAGCTAGTGGATGCCCTACAATATCTATCATTCCACTTTTAATTACACTTAACAAACTTCTTTCCCATTCGTGGACACCTACTAATATATGAAAACTTCCAATAATTACATCGAAGAATTCTTTTCCCAGTCCTTTTGGTAGAACTACGTGACCATTCGCGAGGATGTCTGCCTCCAGTCCATTTAAGATTATGAGATCTGTAATTCTCGTATTTTCTATAATATTTCTTCTCTCCATAACTGTTTTTAAGTCGAGCAGTTTGTTACCCCATGAGTCGTAGGAACAGTGATCTGTGATAGCAATTATTTTTAGTCCCTTTCTTTTTGCGTATTTTGCTATTTCGTCTATTCTTGATGTTCCATCGCTATAAATACTGTGGATATGTAGGTCGTACATATTATTACGCCTCATTTTCCCTTTTTCCTTATGACGATTAAACTTAAATTTTAATTTTTACTTAAGAATGAAATGGTGTAAAATTGTGAAACCGGAGGAAATAAATGAAGAAGTTTTAATTGAACTTTCCAAGAAACTGGAGGAAATGAGAAGGGGAGAGAAAATACTTAGCCCAGTAATTAAAATAACTCCCCTCATAGATGAAAGGAAGTTTGAAGCATACTTATCTAAGATAGAAGAATATAAGGCAGCCGCTAAAAAGCATCTTGAAATGCAGTCGCTTCCAACGGCAACTTTATATGCTTGTTGTGCAGCTTTGGCTATCCTTATGATTGCAAAGCCAATAAAGGCTGCAAACTTTCTATCAAACTTTATAAAGAAAGCGGGTCGAAAGCAGGAGGTTAAAAGTCATCCAATGTTTCACTATACTCTTTTACTTCTAAAAGCAGTCGCTTATAAAAATAAAGAGTTTGTAGATGAGGCAAAAAAGGTTTTCTGGGATGTTGTATTTATCAATAGAGAAGATCGGCAATTTGCTGAGAATGTTTTGAGATATGTAGAAAAATATCTGCTGAAGCCGTGAAATTTTCAGCGAACATCTTTTTTATCGAGTTTGCGGTTTTCTCAATGAACATATAACTTTAAATAATAGATCTACAATATTTTTGAATTGTAGTTGGAGGTATTGCAACAATGGAAGAAAAAGAGAAAATAACCAAAGAAGAAATTAAGAAAAAAATTGAAGGAAGTGCTCTCCAAGAACTGCTTGATGAAATTAAGAGAGAAGTACCAAGGCAAGAATAGTAAAAAGTAATATGATCTTTCACTAGAGTCATCGGTAAATATTTTTACCTAAATTTTTTTAAGTATATGTTGTAATGATGCATTGGTGAGTAGTAATGACTAAATCTAGTGGGGTTTACAAGCGTAAACGAGGAACTTTTGAAATTTGTGTTCCATGAAAAAGCTACAATATTTTCAACTAGTTTTAATATAGATATACACACACTTGCCAGAGGTTTTTCGGAAATTTTATCAGCGTTTATAAAGCTTGCAGAGTCTAGACTATCGAGAAAACAGAAGCGTCTGCTGCTTCTAGCAGATGAATTTTTACGATATGAAAATATGTCGTTAAACTCCTTGGTGGAAAAAATATCCAAAGAATTGAAAATGCCGTTTTCGACGGTTAAATGGAACATAAATATTTTGAGAAAGACGGGGCTAATAGACGGTGGACGAAAAGAGAATAAGGGATTACCAGCACGGTTAACGCTGGGAGGGAAGATATTGGTCGAGTATTTTAGAAGATTCTTATAACACAATCCACTTTTCTCTTTTATGATTTGATATACGTTATTTTTATCTTCTTACGTAGTAGAGTTTTAAGTAAAACTGAAACCCCTCTTGGTTTGATTTTTGAATTCTTTATCGCGTCCTTTGGAATTGTAATTTCAATGTAGTCGTTATGGGTTGTCAAGCTAAATGATTGGATGTTTAAAACTCTTTTGACTATCTGGTTTATTTTTTCCGTCGTAATGTAGATTTGTTTTTGTTTACAGTTATTGGGACAATTTGTACAGAACTTTGTTGTCCAGCAAACATTTGCGCATGAAACAGATGCGTTAAACGCGTTAGCACAGCAAGCTGATCTAAAGGGTATGAGCTTGAATTCTCTAGCTATTTTAAGGGCCTCTTCCTTTAGGTCTGTAGCTTTTAAATATATCTGTTTTTCCTTTATTTTTGTAATTCTCTTCTTTATCGGGCGTAAATTTATGTGGGCCTTTTTTAGCCTCTCTAGTATTTTTCTGGATATTCGCAAGCTGCCAGCAACTACCCCTACAGCCCCTGCGTTGGATGCTCTCTCAAAAATTTGTTCAAATTCTTCATCGGTGACTCCGGGAATAATAGGTCTTAAGAAAAGTACTGGTTTAAGTCCTGCGTCTCTCATGTTTGAGATCGTTTCAAACCTTTCATCTGGAGACGGAGCGTTTGGTTCTAGTTTCTTAGCATATTTTATTGTTATTATGGTGATAAGGGGGTTTAGTGGCTGTTGATTAACAGCTTCTACAATTTCATGAACTTGATCAGTATTCAGAAACATTTTTGTTGAAAATTGCATTGGGTTTTTCAGGTATTTGGCGAAAGACTTAAGATAGTCGATGGTTTTTTCATAGAAAATCGGGTGAAAGGGTTCGCAAACGCTACCTATTGCTATGAAAGTTCCCATTTTTCCAGGCACGAACCATTTATTGTAAAGTAAGGAGAGAGATACTTCGAATCCATTGAGTTTGTAAGGTTTTGGTTCTCGAAATTTTGGCCCGAAATCGATTAAATAACAATATAGACAATTATTTGGACATCCTAGCCCCGGATGAACAGTGATTCCGCACGGTCTAGGAATTCTATGTGCATGAGAATCTTCTTTAGCTTTCTTAATACTTGTATATTCAGCTGTTTTCTCCAATTCTTTTAGTAGTTCTTCCTTTTTATCTAGGATCGTGACGGGATCATGAGCGTTAAGCAAATTAATACACCAAATTTAAGGTTAAATTTTCTTTCCAATTTGTTGAATTATGTTGATTATTTTGTCGCATAATGTTTTTCTAGCAGTGTTGTCCTCTTCATTTTCTAAGTTTAGGTTTTCAAGGAATTCTTTTAACTCTTCAAGGGTGAATTTAGAGGGTAGTTGTTGTTTTGTTTTCTCAAGTAGGTTTAGTTCTTTCCAGTTTAAGTTTGTTTTGAAGAAATGCTTCCAGAGGGAAATTTTGTCAATATCTTCTCTTGTTAGGGTTATTTTGGGTTTTACTTCGGGTGAGATTTGAATATGAATATAGTCGCCGTTTTTAAGTTTAAATATTATTAATGAAATCGTTGTCATTTTAATTAATTTTTGAAAACCTTTGATCCATAGGTTTTTACTGTAATCGTAACCTTTAGCTTCTTCTATTTCATCCTTTAACTTTTCGTAAAAATCTATTAGGTCTTTCCAGCCCATTTTTATATCAAATATGCTCAAGTCTAACACCTGAGAGGAGTAGTAAGAGTTTAGAAATTTAAATTTGAGGTGACTTAGATGCAATATTTTATCGGTGTTATAGGGATGGATGAAGATATAAGTGAAGAAGTGAGAAAAATAGCGGAGGAAACTGGAAAGGAGATAGCAAAAAGGAAAGCAATTCTGGTATGTGGAGGGAGAGGTGGGGTAATGGAAGCTGCTGCAAAAGGTGCAAAGGAAAATGGAGGAATGACCATTGGAATATTGCCTGGCAAATCTAGAGCTGAAGCCAACCCTTATATCGATATAGCTATTCCAACTGGAATAGGACGAGCTAGGAACTTGATTGTTGTGAACTGTAGTGATGTTGTTATAGCTATTTCAGGTGGTCCTGGGACGCTTTCAGAAATAGGATTAGCTCTTGCTGAGGGGAAAAATGTAATAGCCATTAGAACTTCTGGTGGTGTAGCAGCGTTACTTGCGGGGAAAACTATAAGAAATAGGCCTATTATTGTAGCAGAAACTCCAAAAGAAGCTGTTGAAAAAGCTTTTGAATTGCTAGAAAAGTCTATTTGATACTTTGGGCATCTATTCCTAGTCTTTCTTTTATTTCCCTTGCCAAACTATTTGAGAAACCGTATACCGTGTATATTTTTTCTGCATTACTGTTTTTAGCGTAAATTAAAAGCTGTTGAAAATCAGCATGAGAAGAGAGAGGAAAACGTCCTGGTCGTTTTGATTTAATGACCCATCCGGTTGTAACTCCGGCGTTAAAATTATTTCTTTTGAAGACATTGTTTAGGGGTACAAGCATGATCCCTTCAATATCGTTAGTGTTATGGTAGGATATAAAGCGTCCTAGTCTATGATGAAACTCTTCGTGGACCTCGTTTATTTTTGTAATTGATGGATGCGTGAAAATTGGATCAGCAAGTATGGAGAGAGATAGAAGTGTTGTTAGTTCTTGGGCTGTGCCGAGTGTTCGGCAGCCTATAAAAACTTTGTTAAATATTTCTATGCTGTTTTTGCACCATTTTAATATATTTCTGTAGAGATTAGATCTCTTAGGGAAGACGTATTCGGGTTTTCCGTAAGTTGCTTCCAGGATGAGCACATCACAGTTTAGTTGTTCGGCCTTATTAAGTATAATTCTTTCTTCTAAACATATGTCGCCAGAATACGCTATATCCGTGTCTTTCACGGTCAGTTTAAATTGTAGGGACCCTGTGCAATGACCCGAACTTGCTGCGTAAATTCTTAAATCTTTGTAGTCGAGTTCGCATCCCTCACATATTTCGATAGTATTTCTTAGATTCTTCCCTTTTCTCTTTTCAAGTATTTTTCTTGTTGCTGGACTCATTACTTTTGGTATGTTTGATAGCTGTCTCTGCCAAATTCCTCTGGCGTGATCGCTGTGTGCATGAGATAGCAGCACTATGTCCGGTTTCGTTGAGGGAATCCCTATAGGGTCCAATAAAATTCTCATATTATTACTTTCGATGAAAACCCCTTTATCATACGTTATTTTCATATTTATCACTTAATTATTCGGCTTTGGTAGCGCGGAGTTGTCTTCATATGTTAATGTTATCTTGCTAATTTTAAATTAGGTATCACAAGTCCTTTTTCTTTCTCCTCCCTTTCTACTAACTTTTCGGTTTTAGTGAGATTGGCATGCAACATTAATAACTTTTAATTACGAAGAGGCGGCACTTTTTTACACATGGTTTTAGGTTAATTTGAATATATTTAAATCATTTTAAGACAAAGAAAAATTAATTAAGATTTTTTATTTGAAAGGGTGGATTTAATGGCGAGTTTAAAGTTTCGTTTAGCAAAATGGGCTAAATACGGGGAATATGAGAAGTTTGTGCTTTTTGTGTTTGCTGTTTTATTGATTTTAAATCTTCCGTTTATATTTTATGCTATTTGTAATGATCCGGTCGTTTTGGTTCCAATGGCTTTTATATGTTTTTCAGAATTTGTCTTAATTTACTTTTATACTTTTAGTGTAGTTCGCCGTAATTTTAAGCCATTATTAGACCACGAAATTTTGAAACTTGCAGAAAAATTGAAAAGAAAGCCAAAGCATCATGAAGTTATGAAAAGTCTTGGCATTGGAAGCAAGGATGCCGAAGAGGGATTAAAAGCGGTATCTTTAGCATTGAATGAAATGTTTGGAAAGGCACCCGAAATAGTTGAAAGGGAAAGAGTAAGGAAAGCTTTGATGAAAAAGACTTTAGAATGGGGAGGGATTTTAAATCTGCCAAAGGCTTACGCAGAAATTGAGAACGTTACATGGAAAGAAATAGTAGAGGCTATTAAGGTATGGTTAAAGGGAGAAAAACCAATTCTCGAATGTATAGTGGATCATTTGTATGTTTTAGCTGATAAGTTCTCGGATCAACAGCTTGAGGTCCTTAAATTGGCTCATGATAAGAATGGAAAAATTACAATAGACGAGGTGGCTTTAAGACTTGGGTATTCAATTAATCAAGCTCAAAAGCTTTTAAAGTCTTTTGAAGATTTGGGGGTAGCCTATTCTGCTGTTGAAAGAGGGGTAAAGTATTGGTACTTCCCAGCGCTTTGGAAACTAAACAGAAAAAGAAGTAAGGCGAAAACTCACAGAACCGTTTAAATTATTTTCTTTTTCGGTATCTTTGGAAAAACTAATTTTTATTTTTACCTTGCTTTTTATTTTATTTAACAAATATTGATTATAGACGGAGAACTGCTGCCAGATGGGGGCTTTTGAAAGTCGATTATAATAGCAGTTGAACCAGTTAGATGTAATAAGATATATAACTTACATCCGGAATAACTATTTCTTGTACCATAAGGTTACCTTAGTAGTAGAAAGTAGCTTTAAATTAATTGTAACGGAGGGATTAATAATTCCGTTATTTAGGAAAAAAGGCGTCAAAGATCTTAAGGAAATAACGGATATCATCAAAGGCTTTATAAAAATGACTACCTCCGCATTGAACGACCTCGACAATCGGTTGAGAAATGTGGAAAAAATTATTGAGAAATTTCCAATAATAGAATCTCTTCAACAAAGGATATCATCCCTAGAAACAAAAATAGATGAATTAGAAAAGAAGATGGCTATGCCAAGGGCCGTATCTGCACCTATTACAACAGTAACAACACCGCAACCTAGACCGCCCATAGAAACCGTCGGGCCCGTTAAGGAAGCAAGTGATTTTGAGAGGTTAAAAAGGGAAATGAGAAAAGAATTAGAAAAACTAAAAGCTTTAGCAAGTCTAAGTTAGTTCACCTAACATTAATTGGTCATTGTTTTTGCATTCGATATATTAGTTTCCCAATTTAGATTAGGAGGTAATCGTAGAGTTCTTCGCCTTTCATTTCTCCTTCAATATACGGTTTTAGTTCGCCTGCTTTTTCAATCCTAATTAGCGAGCTTTTATACCAGGGTGCCTTCGGCGGGGAGAAGTATTTGCCGATTCCCTCTGTTACATAGTCTTCTGAACTTACATCGAGATCAACATAGGTATTAAAGTCATGAATTATGTCGGTCGGAACCATACCCATCTTTAAAACTGCGTCAAGGACCCTCCTCCAGCGTTCTAAAGGGCAATCAGCATGTGTCATGCAAAAATATCCAACACCTCTGATATCCTTTCGCAGGGACTCTACACCACGTGAAACAAATAATATTAGCCCCCATAGCGTGTCGGGAGGATCTGTGAAGAATACGTCAAAGGATCCTGCTAAATTCTCGGGAAGAGGGTGTCTTAAATCGTGTTTTATGACCTCTATGTTTAATTCTTCTTTCTCAGAGACTTTTTTAATAAAAGAGCGAAGATCATCATCTACGTCTAGAATAGCGACTCTTTCGGGTAGTTTTGTAAGCGCTATGGCTAGGCTGACGAGATCATCGTCACCTAACAAAATGATCTCTTTTCCTTCTAAATCTCCTTTCTCGTATAGAAAAACCATTCTGTTAATTGCGTCTTGAGGATGTATAGGTGCCTGGTCATACTCGTATTTAACTTTGGGTCGATTTGAAACGATTTTGCTGTATTTTTTGTATATCTCCAGAAACTTTCCTTTGATAACTATTGTTTTCCCAGAGCACGATTTACATGTAAAAAAGTCTTTATGTTTAAATTTTAGATCTTCTTGGGCTAATTGAAGTCCTTTATTTGTCAAAGTAAGCATATCTGTATCTTTTCTTTCAACTATTCCTTTTTCTAATAATGTTAGCATAATCTTGAAGACGTCAATTATATATTCACCTGAATTTGATGTAACCGTCCAAAAATCAGCAATGCCCAACCTGTATAATGCGCGAATAACTCTTCTGACTGCTTCGATTGACACTTCTCTTTTAACAACGCCTTTCATAGATGCTTCTTTTGCTAATGACTCTAAAATTTTGAAACTTTTAGTGTTCATATCAATTCCTCCATTTCTCTACCTGTTTAAAGTTAAATTTTGCAAGTATTGAGCAACACACGTATATAGATTCCTTACGGGTTACGTCGGAGAAGACGTAAATTTAATGCGGTTGCTACATATATTTTGGTTGTATCCAAAACGTCTTTAATTGACACGTGTTCTTCCGGCGTATGTGCAATCGTTATATCACCAGGTCCAAAAATTATAGTTGGTATTTTGGCCTTTGTGATTAGGGTCTCAGCATCTGTCCAAGACTTCATAACGCTTAATTCTGGATTAACTCCTAGAACTTTTCGATATACATCACACACAATACGTACAATTGGTTCATCGCTACTTAATTTCACAGCTGGCCCGTAGTCCGATAGTGTTATTTTAAAGTTGGATATATGACCATTATTTTTAAGACCCCTTAATATTCTTACCATTTCTTCTTTGACAACGTTCTCGGATTGTTCAGGTAGAAGATTAATGTTTATTTCGATTCTGCATTGATGTGGTACTATTAGTTGGCCTGAGCCGCCGATTATTTTATTTACGTTGAAGGATGCTTTTCCGAAGATTTTATCCTCAATTTTAAATAGTTTTGAATTAGCAAATAGTTCTAGGAATCTAAATGCACCATAGATAGCATTTAAACCCTTGGTAGGGAAGCCTCCATGGGCAGGTCTACCGTAAATAGTGATAGCAACATCTAGATAGCCCATTTGCCAAGGAGCTATCTTCATGTTTGTCGGTTCGGTAACAATTGCCCACTTAGAACGGATACCGGATTCCACTAAATGTAAGGTACCTTTCCCATCTCTCTCCTCGTCAACGACAAAAGAGAAAATAATTTCTCCAT
>Ga0209410_1000032_pt1 | contig 51631 bp, 54 predicted proteins | sample Mar14436cmmetaG_FD_184135 | JGI IMG/M metagenome (GOLD analysis project Ga0209410, IMG submission 184135) | Marine hydrothermal vent microbial communities from Guaymas Basin, Gulf of California to study Microbial Dark Matter (Phase II) - Marker... ... | reverse complement strand
CAAAAATGTCGAGAAACTATCAATAACATTAATAACGTCATCCACCCCAATCACCAACTGTAGTAAAACGCTTTCTATATTTCACGTCAATACATATTTAGTTTTTCATAATACCTCCAAAATACCAAAAAGACACAGATTTCAAAACCCGTAAAATCAGACAAATAATCTTAAATTTCCTAAAATTTAAGATTTCATACAGATAAAATAAAGTAATTTAGTGAATTTTTACTTTAGCTTTGGGGCTTCCAGTTAACCATTGCATCGGCAACCTTGGCTATCATGTCGATGCCAACGATTTCCGTTGGAAACAATGGTATAACCGCTCTGACAAGAGGCCACAAATCTCTCTTAATTATTGAAAGATAGTCTTGCTGCTCCTTATATTTATTAATCATGTATTCTGTGGCCTTACCCTTTACAACGTCTTCAGGTATCACCATGTTAACAAATACACCGCCAATTGGAATGTCAAATCCTTTAACCATGTTAATAAACCTTTTAACAACTGCAATCGGCAATGCAAGCGGAATAGTTACAAAGAAGAACGCTGTAACATCAGGATTATTTAAAACCTTCTTAGCTTCCTGCATCCTCTTTCTCATATTTAGTAGATCTGCCATCATAGGGTCTTTCTTTATTTCCTCCATCACTTTATCTTTTCTAAAAGATAGTTTTACTCGAAGAGATAACGCTTCTTCTCTACTTTTTATCATTCTCGTAAGCCACAGTTCATATATCTTGCTTAGCCCAAGTAACCTAACAGCATTTGCAACGGCTGCGCAATCGAAAACAATTTTATCATAGTTTCCTCCCTCCTTCAGCATAACATCAAGCATGCTATCAAACATTGCACTTTCTTCAAAAGCAGGATTTGTAGCGGCAATCTCTATGAAGTCATCTGCCTTAACCGGTATGTCCGCCCATTTTAAAAACCATCTTAATCTCTCTGCAAGTTGCTGCTTATACTGCTCTACTGTATCTTTTATATCTACTTCAACAGCGTAAAGATTTTCTACACCCTCAACTTTCTTTATGTCTCCTCCCCACAACTCTTGCTCAAATATGCTTGAAAGTGAATGTACAGGATTAAGCGACGCTAGTAACGTCTTTTTACCTTGTGACGCATAGTAATATGCGATACCCGCCGCGGCTATGGTCTTACCTACTCCTCCTTTTCCACCTGTGAAGAAGAACTTTAAGTTAGGCTTATCTTCTATAAATTCTAGGAAAGTTTTTGGTTTCTCTTCAGACATGTTACTCACCACCCATAATATCCTCTACACTTTCCTTTCCCATCCAAGGTTTCTCAAATATGTGTTCAGCTACCTTAGCTATCATTTCTAAGCCCTTAGGTTCCCTGTCAAACATTGGGCAAACTGCTCTTATGTAATCTTTAAATTCGTTCCAAATTTCTTTCATGTATTTTTGCTGCATCACTATTCTATTTCTTAGAAAATCACTAAGCTCTTCTCTCTGCAAAAGCTCTACAGGATACACTTGATTAACGATGATACCGCTAAGTTTCAAGTTCAATTTCTCAAACATTCGCAGAGCTCTTCTTGTATCAAGTATAGCCATCTTCTCTGGAATCAAAACCATAAAAAACGCGGTTCTCTTAGGATCAGATAGAAAATCCCTAAAAAGATCTAACTTCTTCCGAATTTCAGACAGCTCATTAATTATAGCATCCTGACTTTCCGTGGCAGTACTTCCTCTAAGAGCGGCGGTAACAGCTTCATATTCCATAGCTTTTCTACGCGTCTCATCCATCTTATCTATCCACGCGTCCAAGATCTGAGCCATACTGATCATTCTAACTCCATGACCAAAGGGCGGCATATCAAAAACGTAAAAATCATATTTCTCACTTGCAACAAGATCAGCCATAGCATCATAAGTGGCACTCTCATGCATAGCTGGCTCAGCTGCAGCAGACCTAATGTACTCATCAATTTCGGGAGGCAATTCATCTAACCTGTACATATCTAATATTTTCTGCCTAATCTCCTCTTGATACTCCTGAATCTTTTTATCAGCATCTATCTCCACGACGTAAAGGTTTGTTGTTATTTCCTGTTCACCTTTACCAAAAAGATCCCTCTCAAATATATCGCTGAGGGATGCTTGGGGATCCGTGCTGAAACATAAAACCTTTTTACCTCTGTTAGCCATCCAATAAGCTGTAGCAGCACTAAAAGTTGTTTTGCCTAAACCACCTTTACCAGCATAAATAACTACCTTAACTTCAGGGTTTTCTTCAAAAAACTCCTTTAAAGACTTTGGCAACAGCCTCTCCTCCTTTAATACAGCTGATCCGTAAAGTCTCTCTCCCTAAACAATCTTCTCTTCCAAGTCGCAATGTTCGGTACAGCGTACGGCAAAATCTTCAGCGAATAATACGGCGGCAATATTGGTATCCCAAGCATATCTCCCAATGTTATCAACATGAAAAGATGTTCAAGATACATTCTCGTCTTTAACATGTATCTAACCATATCATGCATTGCCATACCGTATATGAACCCTTTAACCGCATTTTTAATCCCTTTTCCGCCTTTCCCACCCTTTTCCTTACCCATTTTTACCACCAGCTTCTTTCTACCGGATTCTCGATTACTATTAATATTATTTTATATATACTTTTCGAAATCTAAATTCCCCATACAATGTAAAAGATGTACCAGATTCCTGTTAAACCAAAATAGACTTATGAAACTACTTTAACTCTACGATTCGTCTTCTCTCCAAATTTTGAAATAACGTTTTGATAGCTTCTGGACGAGCACCTAGCTCTCTAGCTATATCTAATATTGTCCTCTTCCCATCCACAAGTTTCAAAACATCATCTAACCTTCTTACTTTTCCTAAACCAACATGAGTACCAAATGCCATAAAAGTAGACTCTATCTTCCTTCCCTCTAAAATTTTTGGTTTCCTTTGATAAGCAGGATCATCATATTTCGACTTTAAAACACCTTTACTAACTAAATAGTTCAACTTATTTATAGTTTCCTCAAGCGGAATACCAGTTTCTCTAGATAATTCTTCAATAGTCTTCCATCCGTCAATGGAACGCAATAATCTTATCATATCTTTATCCATAGTAACTGCTGTAGTTTCAATGGAGGGAGTAAGTTCAACAACAGTCCACGTGTTAAGTGAAACCTTAGGTATTTCCGCTTTAACAGGAGCTTCTACATGCTCAACGGTTTTCTTTGTAATGGCTTCTACTTTCGGCTTAACTTCTTCAACCTTACCTATCTTTAGCCTGCTTTCAATATTTTTAAGATGTTCTCCATACATTTTAATGACATTATTAAAGGTTAGAATCAACAATCCTGGTTTTTCTCTAGAACATATCGCTAATGCCAAATTATCAGAGACCTTCCCCACAATGAGATTGGTTTTTTCGAGAAATTTAGCGAAATAATCGCCAATATCCCAATATCTAAAAGATCTCTTCACCTCGCCTTTAACTAAATCTTTAACACCCTCAGTAAGCTCAGAGAAAAGTATTTGTCCATCAGACGTCAGTAAGGCTATATCAGCCTTCGAAAGGGCAGAAAATTTATTCTTTATTTCTTTAACTATAGAAGGTATTTCGGACATTTTCATCCTCTTAAAACTGTGGTTTTTCAAAATTATAATACATACTATAACTATGATCAATTTTATATACTATTCTCTTTTAATAAAAATTTCTCTTTAAATAGATATTTTGTTTAAAAAGGTTTTTAATACTGCTATCATTTACAAGGCGCAACATTACAGCCAAACCGATATCTTTACTCAACATTTACTCTTTCTTTTCTATGAACTCTTTTTCCCTCAAAACTTCCCTTTTCCAGACATCAATGTACGAAAACCAGTGAACCAGCAGGTTATATTTATAAATCGGTGGAAAAATAACTAATCCGATTAGATCTCCAATTGTTACACTCATTAAAGCAGCATTCATATTAAATTCCATTTTCTTAACAGTTTGCACCATGTCAGCAACTGTCATACCATACAAGAAGTCCTTTAACGAATTTTTAATCTTCTTCCAAAACCTCATAACAACTCCTCTAAAACACTTATTTAGCAATCAAATAACACTAAACTAAACACTCATTTCTTAGGTAAATAAGTATAATGACAACAGTACTTTAAAGATTTCGAAAATTCACATTTTTTCACAGATCTTTCTCTTGAAATCTCAAAACCTCACAGAAACACTTATTTAAACAAAAACTAAAAAAAGAAATTAGTTTTATGTTTTACCTACTTTTCTGCAGTAGTCGTCCAAGCCTTTTTTAACGCTTTGTATCCATCAAATACAACTATAAGTCCAAGTATTATCAGTATAACACCTATAACCCCAAATAATACATTGAACGCTATAGCTACACTTTTCATTCCCGGCGCAGCTAGACCTCTGGCTGCAATTGGTGTCCCCTTGATTACATTGTAAAACATTAAACCACTTTCATATGCAAGTGCACTTAAACACGTAACTATCATGAAGATTGCTGGTCCTAGATTATATTTTGTTGGTTTCTTAACGTTAGCTAGGTGTATAGTAACGAGGAGCAACGCTAAACCAGCCATCAACTGATTTGAGCCACCAAACAGCATCCATAAGTTAATGAATGCACCGCTATATGCAAATGCTCCTCCTAGCAGAAGACATATTATAGCGGATACATACTTATTGGCAAATATAACCCCAAGCGCCGGGTATGGTGCAGTCATTTCAGCTAAGGCTAGCCTCATAAACCTAATTACTAACTGTAAAACTGTTATGGCATATAAAGCTATGAATGCCACGTAAAATGTCCACAACGCTGGTTTAGCACCTTCTCCAAATATAGGGACTAATAGTTCACAAGCTCCTCCAGCAAGTCCTCCAACTTTTCCAAGCTTTGCTGCAGTAGCGGTGTCTAATGCCATGTATGCTCCTAAAGAAGACAATGCCAGTAGTCCTTCAGTTAACATAGAACCTGCTCCAATCGGTAATGCGTCAGTTTCAACATCTAACTGCCTTGCTGAACCACTACTTCCAACTAAGCTGTGCCAACCAGATATGGCTCCACAAGCAATCGACACACATAACATAGGCCATATCGGCCCAGCTTTAAGACTTGGATAGTACCAACTCTCTGGGAATGCTGGTGGTTTAACTGTTACTCCAGTGCCAACCGATGCTAATTCACCAATTACGAGTAGAATTATTCCAGCTATGCATGGCCAGAAGGCCATGTAGTTTACTGGCTGCGCGTACCATATTATCGGTAGAACAGCTCCGAGGAAGCAAATTATAGATATTATCAACAACATCCAAACGTAGTATGCTTTATCAGCTTCAGCTAAGCTTTCTAGTCCCCAGAAGGGAAGTGGAACTACCCATGATCCTATATATACTCCTATTATCATGATGATTATACCAGTTATGGTGGTGATCCACAATGGAATCTTCATTTTATACAGCATTGCTCCGCTTATTACCCCTGCTATGACCACGAATAATATGAATATCATTGCTCCTCCTCTTAAACAAAATAGTGTGGCAATTACATTCATGAATGCTGCTGCCACCGTTAATAGATAGAAGAATAAGAATCCCATCAAGCAGTTTCTTGCTCTAGGACTAATGAGCTCGTATGTTAGTGGGCCTAAAGTCTTTCCTTCTCTCCTGACAGATGTGAAAAGTGCGCCATAGTCATGTATCCATCCTATGAAGAAGTTTCCGAGCAGTATCCATAGAAGCGCTGGAACCCATCCGAATGTTAAGGCTACGAATGGACCTACTATTGGGGCAGCTCCAGCGATTCCTTTAAATTGGAATCCGTATAAAACTGATTTACTTGTGGGGAAAAATTCTACTCCGTCCATGTAGACGTGTGCTGGTGTGGGCTTTTTAGGATCTGGTTCCCATATGTGTTTGTCATACCATTTCGCGTAGACAAAGTATGCTATAGCGTATACTATTATTCCCAATGCTACAAAATATGCTGGATATACCGCCATATTTATCCCCTCATATTCCCATTTATATTAGTTTGTCTTTAAACAACAATACTATTTCTTTTTAATTTTATCTTAAGAGCTAATATTTAAATGTTATGTGTTGGACTTATTATCGTGTAGGTGAGCATACATGGAGTTTTTCCTTTACGTGATAGTAGGGCTGGTGTTTGTGCTGACAACTGGGTATTTGATTGGTATGAAATATAATTATAAATTGCAAAAAAATATTTGGGAGATATTATCCAAGGACTTGAAGAAATATTCGAAAAAAGTTAAGTTTAAAAGTTATGGTTCAAGCGGGTTTGCAATACTCTGTAATAAATTGGAAAACTTAGGAAAAACAGAGATAGATGTACTATTATGTGCCAGAGAAATAATATTATACTATATGGTAGCAAAGTTGAAAGGGGCGAAGGATAAAATACATGTTAAAGCTAATTTTCTGGTTAAACCTTCCTTTGAATTGGAGATTATTAGAAGAGACAGTAAATTTATAGAGTCTTCGTTGCAGCATTTAAAGAAGTGGGAAAACGTGGAAGTCGAAGCAACATCTAATCAATTAGTGGTTAAAACCACAAATAAAAGGCTAGGAACTAACCTATTATCTGATAAGAAGTTAATAATGAAATTATCTAAAGTGAAAAACTCGTTAGAAAGAATTTCCATCTCCAAAGACGAACCTCACTTAATAATAATCTGTAAGTTGGATAAAGAAATAATAATACCTCTTATAGACTTAGCTAGAACGTTTGGAAATTCTATGACCAATATTGTGCATGGAAAGCAATAGTATATAACCTGGTCAAGATAAATTTTCGTGCGTCACGTTTCTGTTAGCCTCGCTTTCGTGACATATTATAGTTGATATTATTTTCAGTAAGTCTTTCTTGTCAAGTAAGAAGTTTCTTGGTTTGTCGCACTTAAGCTTAACCCATAACAATCTTTTAGTATCATTACAGTAAATTGGAAATTCAGCATACAATTCTTCTTTTTCTTTTCTACTCAAAAACGGCTTAAATTTCTTACTCCATACTAAAAACTTAATACTATGTTCCCCTATATACATATTCCCCTCGTCCAATATTTTGACCTGTCTTTTCTTTATTTTCTCCATTTTCTCTAAGATATACTTAGTAGCCTTCTCAGCATTATAAAACATTTTCACATCAACACGAAACAAGTATCCCCTTTTATCTCGCATATTTATCAATAACGTTCTTATAAACCCGTTACTTATCCATCTAAAATCGCCAGTTTTGTTCCATGAACCAAGTGAGCTGCATTCTGGAGGCTCATTAAGCGTTCTAAGCACCCAATTTTCTGGGAGATATATGAACATAAATACTCCAACGCCAAGCAACGGGTTTTTGGCAGCTAAACAATTTTCTACTAGTTTTTCATCTTCCAACCTACCAACCAACCCTTAAACCCCTATTAAATTTTCAACTCAAACTTGTAATCCTTTAAAATCTACAAAGATATAAATATTATTAAATCTACAAATTCATTGATTTTTCATTATTTTTTTAAGTTTTTTAAGATCCATTGGACTGTTTACATTAAAAAATGTAAACAAATTATGATCAAACTTTTTAATTATAAGAGTAGATACGTAAAGAATCTTATCTAGTCTTTCTAGTATAGCTCTCATATCGAACCTATGAGCAGCTAAAGAAGATTTTGCAGCATTAAATGCCTTATCGGTCTCGTATATTGAGTGTAGAGGTTCTATGTACCCGTTAGGCCATCTAGGAACAACAGCATCATAGTTTTCACTCATAGAAATAAGTAGTTGAAGAACGTTACCATTAACTAGAGGATTATCGCATGGAAGAAGAAATGTATATTCAGATTCGGCATTTTCAAAGGCAGTTCTAGCACCAATAAGTGGGCATCGAATCTTACTTTCCTTATCGACAACAATCTTAACACCTTTAACGCTAAAATGCTCTAAATATCGTTCATATTCTTTTTTCTGTTTAATACTACTAGTAACTATTAAAATTTTGTTGGCATATGGTCTACAGGCTTCTAAAACCCAAAGAAACATAGGTTTTCCGCAAATATCCAATAATCCTTTATCTCTTCCTAGTCGAGAAGATTTACCGCCTGCAAGAATAGCAAAATCAACAGAATGCGTCACGACGTTCACCAGTTCATGGTATGTTACTCGATTAACGTTAACTGTTACGAACATATGGTAGTTAAGACAATCTAGTTTGGAAATATAAGTTTAAATATTGCTGCATGACGTTAATGTTGGAGATGTTTATGAAACGGATTGGCAGATTGACCAAACATAAAATTAAAGGTAGAATTGGTAGGTTAATTCAATTCAGATTGTGGGAGAAGAAATATGGTTGTATGGCTAAAACTAAAAATAAGAAGCAAGATTAAAAATAACGAAGTTATAGTGAATGGATTAGTTAATTCTGGCTATGAAACCGAAAGTCCGGAAATTCTTGTCGATAGCAAAATTGCAAAAGAACTAGGGTACTATCCGAAATTTCCTAAGGAAACATCAATTGAAACATATACCATGGCTGGTAGTACTGAAATTAAACTCATTCATATCAAAAACGCTGTAACTGTTCAAGTATTGACTGAGGATAGACCTTCAAGTGAGGTATCTAGTGATTTAGTTATTTCGGAAAAAGAGAGCGATGTTCTAATAAGTGACAAACTGGCTAGCAAACTAAACATAGTTCTTTTAGATATTGGTGGAGGAATCTGGTGTTTTAAAGACGAGATAGGCAAAAAAGCGAGAAAATCAGCTACTTAATTAAGTGGTGTAAACATAGCCGAATGGATTTTTAAATTAAATAGAATCATAGAATTTAACCTAGCTCTTAGCTTAGAATCATTAAAATATTAAAAGTAAGTTAAGCGACATGCAACATGTTCAAAGGGGTGGAGAAGATTGATATCAAGTATTGAAATTAAGGGAGTGATAATTGTTCTTATAACACGATTAACTGAGGAAGAATTCCAAGAACTTAAGGAAAACCTACAGCAGTTTTCGCTTGTCTGATTAGTTCAAATTCGAATACCTTTAATGCAAGAGTGTAATTATTTAAATCTCTTCCTTGGTTAACGGTCCTCCCATAGTGTTTCTTTCGACTCTGCCAATACTTTTCAAAAGTTTTATGGCTTCTTCGGTATAAATGCCAAACAACCTTGAGGAAATGTATATTTTATACTGTTCTCCCATTGAAACCATTATTCTTCTCCGTTTGGATGACACGTATTTTATACAATTTTAAATAGTATTGAAAAAGCTTCATCAATACTATTTACTTCAAAATCTGGCTTAGCTTGAAGTCTTATTTGGTCCAATGGTTCATCAGGATGTACAGATTTTTTTATCCATATGGTTTTCATTCCAAGTTTTTTAGCTCCATAAATGTCAGAATCTAATCTGTCTCCAACATGAATAGCACATCTAGGATCAACACCTAAACATTTTAAAGCAACATTAAATATTTGAGGCGAAGGCTTAGCCCAACCTACTTCAGAAGAAATAGCGATGCAATCGACAACCGTTTCTAACCCAGTTTTTCCAAGAATTTCTCTTAAAGAAGGCGGATAAACAAAATCTGAAACAATACCTATTTTTACCTTTTCCCTTAGTTTACTTATTTTTCCCAAGATTTCTGTTGAAAACTTAATTTCTGAAGCAAAAACTTTATAGAAAGCTTTTGTAGCATCTAAAATAATTGAACTATTAGGGTTGAAATCGTACCCAAAGCTTTTAAGAACATAAGAATAAAAATTTTCTCTTCTAGTGTCTCTTCCACTTAAAAATCTTTTTTCAAGAACCTTAGACCACTCTAAGAGACAAACCTTATAAAAACTATCAAAGGATCCTAAATTTAGCCCCTTAGATACAAAAACTTCATATGATGCCCTATAACATTTTTTGACATCAAAAGTATCTTTAAATCCGATGAGAGTACCAAATACATCAAAAGTTACGGCAGAAACCCTGTCACCAAACATTTCCTACACCCGTTCGTTAGTATAAGTAATAACTGAATCTGTTTTTAATAGATATCTTCTTAACTGTTTTAGTAGTAGTATTGGAAATTTTACAACGCTATATACCGCAATTGCTTCTGAATGTAATTTTCACAAGTTAATTATGCACTACAAATATATAGATAATAATGTTTCCATGGTGAATACTGTAACCATATATTAAAACTTGTTTGGAGCGATAAAAATGAGCAAAAACAAAAATTTTCAAGGAATTATACCGCCAATGTTAACCTCGTTTACGAAAGATGGAGATCTTTACGAAGAAGGTATTAGAAACTGTGTAGATTTCCTAATAGAACATGGCGTTCACGGTTTTTGGGCACTTGGTAGCATTGGTATGGGTCCATACATGCGAATTGAAGAAAGAAAAAAGGCCGCTGAAATCATCATCGACCAAGTAAATGGAAGGATACCCATAATAGTGCATGTAGGTTCAACAGCAACAAGAGACTGCGTAGAACTAGCAAAACATGCACAGGAAGCAGGCGCCGATGCGGTTTCAATAGTCCCGCCTTACTATTTTCCACCAAACTTCGAAGAACTGAAAGAACATTATTCATTTATAGTTGAAAAAATCGATATACCAGTGATTATATATAATAATCCATCTGTTTGTGGATTTAATATAACTCCACAGCAAGTAGCTGAATTAGCTAAAATAAAAGGAATTATCGGCATTAAAGACACAACATCGGATCTGACGCATTTCTATGGGTGTATTAAATACTGTAGAGAGGTAAAAAAGGACTTTACTCTCTTATATGCCAATAGCAAATTGGCAACATTAGGACTAATCATTGGAGCCCATGGGGTCATACCAGGGCTTGCAAACGTCTTGCCAGAACTCTATGTAAAAATCTACGAGAATGTTATTCAAAATAAATTCAAAGAGGCATTAGAAATTCAACAAAAAATAATAAGTGTTGAATCAGTTTTTAGACAGCCTAGAATAACAGCACTATTTGAAGCATTGAAAATAAGAGGATGCAACGTAGGGTTTCCAAGACGCCCTCTGTTCCCAGAAGCTAGCGAAGACACAAGACAAAAAATAAAAACCGCACTTAAAGCACTTAATCTCATATAATCTTAATCCTAACTATCTAAGTCATAGTAAATAACTTATCCATAAGTTTCACTAGATCGATAACTGGTATTTTTAAAGCTTCTCTCTAATCAATGTTACCACGATAAACTTGAAAAGGATTTAAAGCTAATGCAATTGCCCCATAAAGGACAATATCACCACCCAATGGGGTAAGTGAAATTTCAGGTATTTTATTAACTGCATATCTCTTAACGTTTCTTTTTATTGGATCTAAGATAAGTCTCGGATTATTTAATGCAATGGATCCTCCTACAGTAATTAATGAAGGATCATAAACATTTATGACATTGGCAAAGCCGATAGCATTTAACTTACCTACTTCCGAAACAATGTGCAAAGATATTTCATCACCTTCATTAGCCGCTCTAAAAATAACCTCCGTAGTTAAGTCAGACAAATTTCCTCTTATCAACTTGAAAAGTAAACTTTCTTCTTTTTTCCTTTTATCTATTTCATCTAATATTAGTTTCGCAAAGTTTGGGATATTTGCCCCTCCACAGTAGGCTTCCCAATGGCCGCGTTTTCCACAACCACATTTTAAGCGCCCCTCAAAATCGATCACCATGTGCCCTATTTCAACAGCATTGCCATCCTTACCAAGCAGCAAATGGCCATTAACGTACGCACCGCCACCAATTCCAGTACTCAAAGTCACATAAACAAGATTATCTAAATCTTTACCTGCACCAAACCTATGTTCACCGATAACTGCAGCAGTACAATCATTTACAAGATAAACTGGAACATTTAGCTTGGAGGAAATAGGTTCAACTAAAGGAACGTTTTCGAAAGGTAAATTGGCAGGCTTAACAATAACTCCCCTCTTCATATCTAATGGACCAATGGAACCTATACCGACAGCAGAAATACTCGTAACTCCAGTCTTTTCAATCAGTTTGAAAACCATATTCAAAATTTGTTCACTTATTTTCTCCCCGTTTTCCCCTCTGTAGGTCTTTTCAGACAGTTTCCCCAAAATGTTCCCATTTTCATCGCTTAATGCAACTCTAACCCAAGTAGCACCCAAATCAACACCTACAACAAACTTGTTACTCATTTTACATCACATTACCTTAATTTAGCTTGTTTATTACGTTGAATTAACTATTATGTTAAGTGTTTCATGAAATTTTTGCTGCAATTGGAATCGACCGTGCTTAGTTGGTTAGAATTAACAACATGTTGAAACTGATTTTAATAATATTTAAAGAAGGTTATAATCTGGTAAGGATAACCTTAAGAGAGTGAAGTGTAATGTGCCCCATTAAGATAACCATCGTTGTAAATGAAGGGTTATGGGATAGGTTTAAGGAATTCGTATTCCAAAGATATGGAAGTTATAGGGAGCTAAGTGAAGCTATTGAAGAATCCATTAAAATCATGGAGCCTATCGGGTTAATGATGAAGTTTGTTAAGTTAATGGGTATATCTGATGCTTTTCCTTCTTCCTGTGAAATTGTAGAGAGGAGGTCATCAATTGATACGTCAGCTGGTCAGGTTGTGAGGGAGATGCGAAATGGACGTGAAGAGCGTTTATTTGGATTCAAGCGCGATAGTTAAGCGGTATGTTGCAGATGGAATGCTTGTTGAAGCCGTCTCTAAACGTTGTCTTTTCTTAAACGTGGAAAATTCAAGAAAAATATACGAAACTCTACCTTAAAACCGTGAAATAACATCACAGTATATTTTGTACTGCCAAAATAGTGTCGACATTTAATTTGAAATCGATAGTGATGTGGTGAAATTGAAAGTTAGAGCTGTTATATTTGATATTGATGGTACATTAATAGATTCGTTAGATGTAATAGCTGAATCGCTAGTTGAAGCTGCAAAAGAAATGGGATACAACATTGAGAGCAAAGATGTGAAGAAGCTAATTGGGATACCTGGGAAAGAAATTGTAAAACAACTTCTAAAAGTGTCTGATTCACAGCAAATTAAAGAAATTTTGGGGAAGTGGGAGGAAAATCAGAGGAAAATCTATGCTAAAAGAGTAAAATTGTACCCTAAGGTCAAAGAAACATTAGAATATTTAAAAAGTAGAGGATTTAAACTTGCAACGGCCACTTCACTAACTTCGGATAAAGCGAAAGAAATACTTCGAATGTTTAGCATTGAAAAATACTTTGATACTTGTGTTGCAGCAGATGATGTTAAAGAAGGAAAGCCAAGTCCCGACGTATTTTTAGAAGCTGCAAGACGCTTAAATGTGAAAACTGAGGAATGTGTCGTGGTAGGGGACACAGAATACGATATACTTGCAGCAAAAGCAGCAAAAATGAAAATCATAATATTTAATCCTCAAAAACAAAAATTGGAAACAATAAAAACAAAGCCAGACTTTATTATGCATTCATTTCAAGAACTAAAAACACTACTTACTAAGGATATCTAAGCTGATAGGGTGTTAGGGTAACATTTATGCATATTTTACAAAATGAAGGTCGTTGTCAATTTATTTTGGTGCTTCTACGCTTTATGTGGGAAAATTATGCAGGTTGAAATTTTAGGATAAATATAGATTTGAGAGACAGACATCGACTCTCTGAGTCTACTTTTCCTAGGTATCGCTAGTGCTTAACGGCATAGCTCTACTACTGATACCCGGTAAACTAGAAGGTTCAGCATTTCTAGGGATAGCTAGGAGCGCTTGAACATGGTGGCACACATATTTACAAGTATCCTACTAATAGGATTCGGAATAATCCACCTATACTTGAACATTGAAAAGATATCTAGGATTATCAAGAACAAGAAAATAATTTTCGCTAACGTTTTTACATGCAGTTCTATCAGTTTAATACAAGTAAATTCGTTATGAGATATTAATACTAAACTAAAGGAACGCCAAAATACGTCATAATAAATTCTTGTTTGTGATTTAAGCAAGATAATTATGTAATGCAGTAATGCGTGGATAAGTTGTTCCTAAATAGAATAAATAGGCTACTAAGATATGTTGTTAAATGGTTTAAGATTTCCATTTCTTTTCTTTAACTTTTCCACTAGTTGTTCTGCCGTCATACTTTCTATTTTCTTATCTTTGATTGTATTTCCCGCAACAACTATCTTCCTGCAGTCAAAATCTTCAACTTTTTCTAAAAATTTATTAACTTCTTTTGTGGTGATGTTTCCCATTTTTACTTCTACAACAGCTTCTACTTGTTTTCCTCTCGTTAATATTCCATCTATTTCTGGGTAAAAACTCTTTACCACTTCACAGCCATAGATTTCCGCGAGAAGTTCCACAACGAAGTTTTCATAATAGAAAGGTATTTTACCCATAGCCTTTGAAATTAATGTGTCAATTGGAATATCTAGCTCGGAAAAACCTGTCTTTAAATCTAAATAATAGTAAAGGTCTACTATTGGCGAATCTATAAAGTAAAAGTAAGCTTTTTTCCCGAAAATTTTAACTCTCTTAAGCAAGTTCATTTCTACAAGATTTTTCAAATATTTTTTAACATCTTGAGATTTTAGATGCTCACCAAGCATTCCCGAAATAAAACTAGCTACCTCTGACGGTTTCTTATTCCCTGCGGCAACTGCCTTAATTATTGCTTCATATCGTTTTGTTAACTCTCTTTCTTCCTCAGTAAAAATTTCACCTATTAACGACCTAACAACAACTCTAATCTTTGGAAGTACTTTCCTAAGAAAAGATTCCAAGTTATCATTTGGAGCTAATTCCTCAAGAATGATGGGATCTCGTGCAAACATAGATAACAGTAAACATTCTTTGTCACTATAGTATTTTGAAAGGGAAAAAATAATATCTCTAGGTTTTATTAACCCCAATCTAAAGGGATATACGATGCCTAACAGAGGGCTTTCCGTACTTAAAATTTTATTAACGAAACTTAGGCTTGAGCCCACTAATATTATTTGAGACTTAGCAAAACTTTTTGAGAAATGAAGGAAGTCCAAGAAGCTTTGTGGCAATCTCTGAAACTCATCGATGACTATAGTTTTTCTCTCTTCTATATCCCTTTTTATCCTATCAAAGAAAATATCGTATGAAAGCAGTTCGAGATCTTTATTATATGAAAACACTTCCAAAGACCTAGAAATAAAATAATAAGAATCATATCTTAGAAATTTTCTGACAAGAAAAGTTTTTCCGGTTTTTCTCCGCCCATAAATAAGTATCCAACCAGTTACTTCCCGCAGTTTTTCAACTTCTGATCTGGGAACTATAAGTCCCATACCCATAAGTCCCACCCTAATGTTACATGTTTCTCCAAACTTTATAAACCTTTTAAAATAATCTTTAAAAAGTCATTACAAAATATTGTGATGCAATCCTTCGAAATAAGGAGGATTCTAAGCTAGAATGTTGCTTTACTTAAATAAACTAGAAGTGAGGAATAAAATTTGAAACTGAAGCCTGAATGCATCATATGTCAAATAAAGGTGAGAACAAAAGAACTGTCAACTCTACTTAAAGATAAAGAAAAGATTCTAAAAGCGCAATCTAACATACTCAAACAGTTAATTGACGGAATAGAGAAAAATTTACCTATCAATCAAATAGCAACTTATGCCTTTAGATACGTAAAGAAAGTAACCAACTGCGAGGATCCCTACAAAGAGTACAAAGAGAAAACAAATAGTATAGCGGAGAAACTTTCAGCAAAAATAGAACCAGAACTGGAAAAATTGAAAGACCCCATTGAACGATTTAGAAGAACATGCATAGTAGCAACACTTAGCAACACTATAGACCCTGGAGTTGCAGGACACGCATTTAAAGAAAAAGAACTAATAGAACGCCTTTTACATGAAGAACCATACATAGATGACACAGAAAAATTACTTCAACAAGTAAAAAACTCAAAAAACATTCTCTACCTTGCAGATAACTCCGGAGAAATATTCTTCGACAAAATATTGATAAAAGAACTAAAAGGCTATGAAACAAAGGTAACATTCGTAGTTAAAAGCGGAACATTCCAAAACGACGTAATGCTAGAAGACGCTTTAAAAGCAGGCATAGATAAGGTTGCCGACGAAATAATTACTACGGGAAGCGACGCTGCAGGAATAATACTGGAAGAATGTTCAAAAGAATTTATGAAAAAATTGGAAGAGACAGATCTCATTATAGCAAAAGGATTAGCAAACTACGAATCATTAACAGAATACACAAACATCATAAAAAAGCCAATAGCCTATTTTCTCGTAGCAAAATGCGAACCTATAGCAAGATCGCTAGGAGCAAAAAGAGGAGCAAGCATAATAAAGTTTGCGGGTATAAATTGACAATAACCATCGGCAGATAGAAGATCAGCGTTATCTACAAGTAGCTAAGATAAGTTCGTAGATAAACTTTTATAGTAATGTAACATTGTAACATTGTAACAGGTGTGAGAAATTGAGTAATGTAATTAGAGTTGAACGTGAGACCCGTGAAAAACTAGAAGTATTAAAAAAGAAACTTGGAGTTAGAAGCATGTCACAACTACTTAAAATCATAGTTAACGTTGCGGAAAAAGAGTTAGACAAGTTTAAAGGGAATCCTGAAGTCTTCTTGAAAACTTTAAAATTTGCAGGAGAAGCGGGGACACACGACTCAGAGCAGGTTGATAAACTACTTTACGGTGCAAAAGAATGAGTATACTAATAGATACCGGAATTTTTTACGCCTTTTACAATAAAAAAGATACACATCACCTAGATTCAATAGGCATATTAATACATGCCATGGAAGGAAAATGGGGCAGAGTATATACCACAAACCTCATTGCATCAGAAACAGCTACACTTCTTAGGTATAGAATAAGCTTAAATGCAGCAGTCAACTTTTTAAACGCACTGAAGAAAAGCGGCATCATTATATTCTACATGGACCAAACCACATATGATGACATAATTAAAATCTTTAAACGATATCATGATAAACAATTAAGCTTTGTAGACGCTTTTTCCATAAAAATTACAAACGATCTTGGAATAAACTATTTGGCAACATACGATGAAAGATCATTTAAAGGAATAGCAAACAACATAATAGGCAGAGGATATTTCAAAACCCTAACAAAGGGAGAACAAGAAAAAATACTAAAAGAACACCAAAAATACATGTAACAATACTTTGAAAATGTTCATTAGTCTAGCTATTCTTGTACCAATGTAACAAGATACGTTGATATATTGACGTGAAACGAAGATTTTACGAAATTAAAACTTTGAGGTTGATTATTGGGCTATGTCACTTTATTCGTGGTTTAAATTATACTTAAATCTGAAGCTGAGATATTTTTACTGTTCTTTATTTTGTAATATAATTTATTAGTCAGAGTTTAGTTTTTACTTTTAAGTTGCTTTCAAAGTTTTCATTATTTTAGTGAAGACTTTAGTATTAATTGATGTGGAAGTAATGCTCTGAAAACTATTTTAAGTAGTTTGTTAATTCATTATCTAAGTCGATTTAATCGATAGTGAGGTGTATTTATGGTTAAAAGATTAGATTCCAGTTTTGTTAAGAATCTTTGTCTTAAATCTGGTTTTGACCTTGTTGGGATAACTGAGAAGGATTCAAGTTGGAAGCCTCCAAGCTGGACAAATTCCATTATTGTGCTGGCAGTAGCCACACTGGATGAAGCTTTGGATTACACAATTCATATAAAGTATGATGGGGTGGATTTTTGGTCTAAATGGATTTACGAGTATTTAATGGCTCGATCATCTCTTGTATGTTTTAGACTTGAAAGACAGGGGGTCAGAGCTAGACCGTTGACGTTTATGGATAGTTGGGAAGTTATTTTGTTAAAGAATGCTGCGGTTAAAGCAGGTCTTGGCATAATAGGCAAAAATAATTTGTTGGTAACTCCACAATACGGTCCGAGGGTGAGGCTTGCGGCAATTTTCACCGACGCTGAGATAGAACCTGACAAAGAATTTTCTGAAGACTTCTGTTCAAACTGCAATCTATGTATAAAAGCTTGCCCTACGGGAGCTTTGTCTGAGAATGGTTTTACAAGAGATAAATGTATTGCCGAATTTGATCCTAGCGAAGAAATGTTAAAGCTGCAGAGGAAAATGGTTAAGTACTTAACCAATTACACTAGGCTTCAATGTAGAGTATGTATGGATGTATGTCCTGTGGGTAGAGATATAAAAATAGAGAATATAGAAGGGTTCTGAACAACTTCTGTCGATTAATTGTTCTTAAAAAAGAAAAGGCCATATTGTTCTACGAATTTCCTCAACAACTTTTTCTACCCTATTGAAAACAACTTCTTTTCTTATTTCAGTCAATTTGGGGGCTCTTTCATCGTGCAAGTATTTAGATGGTTTTACTCCATATTCTTCACAGAGTTTTCTCCATTCTTCTGGGGTTTCTTCGGGAAGTTTGGTTCCGAGAAATGTAGTGAAAGCAATGGTCCAAGATCTTGCGGTTGCTTCAGGATTATATCCTCCGCCTCCCACAACTACTAGTCTATTACAGGAGTACTTGTGTGCAAGTTCATGCATTTTTTCTGCAATTTTCTCGTATGTTTTAGTTGTTAGAGCGAAATGGGTAAGTGGATCCGTATAGTGAGTATCTACGCCAAATTGTTGAATAATGATGTCTGGTTGGAAAAATTCTATGAGAGGAGGTACAACTGCATTAAAAGCGTAGAGATAAGCGTCATCAAAGGTTTCTGGGGGCAAAGGAACATTAACGGAGTATCCAATACCAGGACCGGAACCATATTCGTCGATGAAACCTGTACCGGGATATAGGTAGCGGCCATCTTCATGAAGAGAAATTGTTAAAACAGTTGGGTCGTCATAAAAAGCTTCTTGAGTACCGTCAGCGTGGTGAGCATCGATATCGACAATGGCGATTTTCTTCACGTTAAAATTTTTCTTAAGATATTTTACGGCAATAACGATGTCGTTAAAGACGCAGAAACCAGCAGCAGCACTACTTCTTGCATGGTGTAAACCTCCAGAGAAGTTAAATGCATGTGTAAACTTCCCCTCAGCTACACATTTAGAAGCTGTGATTGTTGCGCCAACTCTTAAAGCAGACGCTTCAAAAATTCCTTTGGTTGCGGGTGTATCTCCGTAATCAAGGTAACCATAGCCAAGTTCGCTTTTCTCCTTAACTCTATCAATGTACTCCTTGGTATGGAAAAGCTTCAATTCATCCATGGTAGCCATTCTCGGCGTTAAAACAGAGACATTTGGATTATCAAGTAATCCGAGTTCTTTAATTAATTCGTATGTTAATATTTGTCTTTCAGGCCGCAAAGGATGGAGTGGCCCAAAACTATAGGCTGCAAATTCCCTACTAAAAACTAATGCAACCTTACCACTCACGGCACCACACCTTTTCACTCATCATTACTATACTGTTTAGGCAGGATTCGATTTGAGTAACCTTACATTAGAGAAGTTTAACATTATCTTGACGACACTAAATACTAGGTTAGCCGATATTGGGAATACTTTAACTAACATTATTAAACATTACAGAAGTATAAATCTACAGCGAAATATTATCAGAGAATTTACAAGTAAATGGTAATATAAATATACGTTAGGTGGATGACTATGTCAACTGTACTTGACAAAGCTATTAAGGCATTAGAGAAGTTGATTGCCAAGCGTAAGTGGCTATTAAAGCGAATAAAGGAAAATGAGCAAAAATATGGTATGTCTACGGAAGAATTTTTAGAACGGTGGAAAACAGGAATATTACCTGAACCAGAAGATCCAGATATTCTAGCCGACTTCTTAGGATGGGAGGTTGATGCTGAAGAATTGAAACGAGTTGAAAATGAGTTGAAAAAATTGTGGAAAGTAAGTAGCCGGGTAATACACATAGCTGAATTGCTTAGGAAAATTCCAGTTGTTGAGGCGATTTTCCTTCAAAGAATAGATGTTGAGCCATTAAACCCATTTTCAGGTTATTTTAAGCTAAGAGCAAGTATAAAGAGCGAAAAATGATAGACGTATACGAAAGATTAGTTAACGGTATCATTGTAAATATATGCGTACGTGTTGTTAATAGGGAAGAAAGCAGTTATGCGTTATAACAATGCGCCTCACCATAGGCAAATAGCTACTTTTCCACAGCATAAACACGTCAAAAATCAAGTAAAACCTTTATATGAGCCTTCAATAGAAGCTTTCATAAAAGAAGTTAAAGAAATCCTGGAAACAATAAAATAGAAGAAAATATAATAGTTAAGCTTGTGCATACGATCTGATTATCCTTATTCTGCTGAAATTATGTTTGCGATTGTAAATTTTCTATGAAAACAAATTTTAAGTTAGGTCCCAAAGTTGTTGAGAAATGAAGCAGTTTAATAATCAATGTTAATCTCTTGTCTTAACATTAACTAATTACTACATCTAATGTTGGCGTGTGACGATAATGAACGAGATTAGAGCAAAGGGGTTTAAAAAACTAGTAACGGTAAATCAAGCCTTAGAAAGGTTTTTAGGGAAAATAGACAAGACACCATGTCCGGCAGAGGAGGTTTCTGTATATAATGTTTTTGGCCGTGTTTTGGCCGAGGATGTTTACTCTGAGGTTGATGTTCCGCCTTTCGACCGCGCCGCCATGGACGGCTACGCAGTAAAAGCAGCAGACACTCAAGGTGCCAGCTTGAATAGCCCTGTTATTTTCCGTGTTGTAGGTGAAGCTTATGCTGGTAAAGGATTTAAAGGCGAAGTTAAGGAACATGAAGCTGTTAAAATTAGCACTGGTGCACCTATGCCTAAGGGAGCAGATGCTGTTGTAATGATTGAATATACTAGGCGAGTTAATGGTTCTATTGAGGTTTATAAGTCTGTTTCTCCAGGTGAAAACGTTTCTGAACAAGGTGAAGACATTAAGAAGGGTGAAAAAATTTTAAGTCAAGGTAAAGTATTAACCCCTTTTGATGCCTCCCTTCTTGTTTCTCTAAAAGTTTTAAAGGTGAAAGTTCGGAAAAAACCTGTGGTTGCCTTAATAGCGTGCGGTGAAGAATTAATTAACCCATTAAATGCAAAGTCTCCATCCGACTTATCTGATAAGATTATTGAGACAAATAGGACTGCATTTAAAGGATTAACACTAAAGTTTGGCGGAGTCCCCCTAGATTTAGGTATTGTTGGTGATGACGAGAAGGAGATTGGCGAAAGAATTCGTGCAGGCCTAGAGAAAGCTGATATTGTTGTTATTTCTGGTGGAACAAGTGTTGGTGAAAAAGATTTAGTGCCAAAAGTTGTTCAAGAACTCGGTGAACCAGGAATTGTTGTCCACGGGGTAGCTATAAGCCCAGGGAAGCCTGTTGCACTTGCTTCTATAGACGGTAAACCTGTTGTTTGTCTTCCTGGATACCCTGTTGCCGCTATTATAGATTTTATCCTCTTTGTTCGGCCTTTAATTGAACTTAAACTTGGAATTAAGGAGAAAAGGATCGTACCAACGGTCAAAGCTATACTTGCCAGCAGAGTTGCCTCTAAAACTGGCACTAGACATTACGTAAGGGTCAGATTAGAAGAGAAGAATGACAAACTCTATGCATATCCGATTAGAATTTCAGGATCAGGGATATTATCAAGTTTAGTTAAATCTGATGGACTTTTAATTGTTCCTGAGGACATTGAGGGCTACGAAAAGGGAGAAGAGGTTGAAATAATTCCATTCACAACTCTCCTATCATAAATTTTAATATCACCATGAAAAACTAGGTGATCCGCATGAGAAAAATATTTAAAACTCTAGTTACCATCGAGGAGGCTATCAAAAAACTCTATGAGCATTTCGAACCTAAACCTTTAGGCTTTGAAGAGATACCTTTATTTGACGCTTTTGGCCGTGTTTTGGCCGAGGATGTTTACTCTGAGGTTGATGTTCCGCCTTTCGACCGCGCCGCCATGGACGGCTACGCAGTAAAAGCAGCAGATACTTTTGGAGCCCGAGAGGATAAACCTGTTAAATTAAAGATCATTGGTAAAGTTAAGGTTGGGTTCAAACCTGAAATTCATGTTAATAGAGGTGAAGCAGCTGAAATAGGCACTGGAGCTCCCATGCCAAGTGGTGCCAACGCTGTAGTTATGGTCGAATATACGGAGGAGGAAAATGGCTATGTTAAAATTTTCAAGCCTGTTGTTCCAGGTGAAAATATTCAACCCGCTGGTTCCGATATTATGGTCGGCGAACTTGTTCTTAGGGAGGGTCAGTTGCTAACTTCTAGGGAAATTGGTGTTTTAGCTGCAATAGGTAAAATTAGTGTTAAAGTTTATCGTAAGCCGAAGGTTGCAGTAATTAGCACTGGTGATGAGATTGTTAAATCTGGAGAAAAACTTCCATACGGGAAAATCTATGATATAAATGGGCATTCAATATTTTCTGCCGTTAAAGAGTGCGGCGGTGAACCAATATTCATCGGGATAGCTAGGGACGATGTTAGAGAAATAATTGATATGATTAGAGAAGGCTTTGAAAAAGCTGATATTGTAATTACTTCCGGTAGCACTTCTGCAGGCGTTAAAGATGTTCTTTACCAAATTGTTGACCAACTTGGTGAACCAGGAGTTATAGTTCACGGCATCAAAATTAAACCTGGTAAACCTACAGTCATAGCAGTTGTTGATAATAAACCTTTATTTGGATTACCTGGTTATCCAACGTCTGCATTAACTATCTTTAGATTAATTGTTGCACCAGTTATAAGGAAAATGGCTGGTTTACCGCCTGTTGTACAAGAGGATACCGTTTCAGCTATTCTAAAAACAAGGATTTATGCTCCACCTGGAAGAAAATATCTTGTTTCGGTATCGTTAGCGAAAGATAAGGATGGTAATTTAGTTGCTGTGCCAACCCCGGGTGGTTCTGGGACAATTACAAACTTAGCTAATGCTGACGGCTATTTTGAAATACCTGAAGACGTTGAGTTTGTTGATGAGGGTGAAAGAGTTCAAGTTAAACTTTTTAGCAAAGACATTAAATTACCAGATCTAGTTTTTATTGGCAGTCATTGTTTAGGTGTCGATTTAATCTATAAACTTATGAGGAAACATTGGCCAAACATCAACATGAGAATTCTCAACGTGGGCTCTACCGGAGGTTTTATGGCTATTAAACGTGGAGAAGCAGATATCGCAGGCGTTCATCTACTTGATGAAAAAACTGGAACCTATAATGTTCCCTTCATTGAAAAGTTTGGTCTTAAAAACAAAGCTGTTTTAGTTAGAGGATATATTAGAGAGCAAGGATTTATTGTCGCTAAGGGGAACCCCAAAGATTTCCAAGGATTTCCCGATCTCTTAAGGGAGGACATAAGATTTATCAATAGAAATAAGGGATCGGGTACAAGAACCCTTATCGATATCGAACTCAAAAAATTAGCAAGGAAACTCAATTTGCCTTTTGAAGAACTTATAAGTAAAATTAAAGGCTACGATGTGGAGGCAAAAACACATAGTGCGGTAGCGTCCGCAGTTCTTCATGGAAAAGCTGACGTAGGTCTAGGAATTAGAACAGTTGCAGAAATGTTTAACCTAGAATTTATTCCAGTAGCTGAAGAAAACTATGATTTCCTAATTTCTATCGATAGCGTAAATAAACAGTCTACAAAACTTTTCTTAGAAATTTTGAAATCAGAAGAATTTAAAATGAAACTTAAAGAAGAATTCAAGGGAATAGAAACACGAGACGACACCGGGAAAATAATATACAAGCCGAAATCGCATTAAACGCCTTGATGACCTACCTTTTTAATTTGAAGAAAACAAGACATCATGCGGAAAATATACATATTTGATAAGAAATTCGGAAAATAGCAAAAACAATTAACGTAAAAGCTTATTTACAGCCATTAGATCTAAGGATATTAGATAATTTTGCAAACTCGTCAAATCATTCTGATAAATCTTAAAAGGAGATCTACTTAGTAGTTTATAAACTTTGATTGGGTGACAAAGAGTGTGGGAATTTACTCTTTACGGTTTGTTATTGTCCGTGATTGCCCTAGGACCTATTTTGGGTTTTTTCATATATAAAGCCGACTTTAAAGGCAATTTGTGGATAGTCTTTATTCTTGGCGGTGTAATATGGTTTTTAGCGTTAATTGCGAGAACACCTCTACTATTACTGCGATCCCTGTTTCCGCTGGAATTAGTTTATTACGCTTATGCGTCTATACTTGCAGGTTTATTTGAGGAACTCTTCAGATACTTTTTCATGAAAAGATGGGGGAAATTTAGAAAAAGCAAAGCCCATGTTCTATCTATGGGTTTGGGATGGGGGTTCTTCGAAGCTCTTATCATATATGTTTCCTCAATAATTTTAATAGCCATCTTCTTAGACTTAGGCGCGTCTATACCTGAACTTCCATCTTACACTTCGCCACATGAATTTTTTGTAGGTGGACTTGCAGGGGCGTTTGAAAGATGGGTTGCTGTTCTTCTACATGTTTCGCTTACTTTCCTGATTTTTCAAGCCCTTAGAAGAAAGATGTATTTGTATTTAGCTATAGCGATTCATGCAGCAGTTGATTTCGTCGCCGTGACAGTTGCTTATTTAACACAAAGCATAATTTTAACTGAACTTGTAATAACTGTTTTCGCATTAATGGTAGCGTTTTACGCACTTAAGGTACTTCAGGTATCTGAATGCGTCCCAGAAGAATCGTATCTATCCGCTTCTGAAATTTATCAAAACTAACGAGGACAATGGAAACTGCGAGCTAACATATTGTTTTTTATAAAAGTAGATAAACGAAGACTGAATTCTATGGAAAAATTAAAAAGTTTAAAGGGTCTGAAAGGTTTGAAGTGAACTGTTATGCACGAGTTTTCAATGGCTCAGCAAATCTTTAACATAGTGATGAAAGTAGCTAAAGAAAATGGCGTGGAGAAAATCTTAGAGATAAATCTTGAGGTTGGACAGTTAACGTTCCTTAACCCAGATCAACTTAAATTTGCTTTAAAAGTGCTTTCTGAGGACACAATAGCCCAAGATGCGAAAATCAAAATAGAAGTTATCCAACCCGAAATTCGATGTAATAGCTGTAAATATACTGGTAAAATAAGCTATAATGGGCCTGAATATCACGTAATTTACCCTGTTGTGTTCTTGAAATGCCCAAAATGCGGAAGTACAGATGTTGAAATTACTAGGGGTAAGGAATGCAATATTAAAAATATCAAAGCAATCAGGAAAGAGGCTACCTAGTTGGAACCAGTAACACGAAGTTGCATTTCCTTACGACGTATTCCGCTACTCTTCCCAATTTGTCAATTTCTTCTGCAGCCTTATTTATAACTATGATACCACCTATATCCTTCAGTTCCTTCAAAATTTCTTCAATCGGAGACCCTACTTTAACCCTAATCTCTACATCCTTAATCCCAATGTTTCTAATATTCTTAGCAGCCACCGCTAAAAGTTCCTCTCTACTCTTCTTTAACTCATCTGCGACATCAACCATACTCTTTCCACTTGCCTCCGCCCTTAACTGGACCTCTTCTGCATCAATTACCGATAACAGATAGATCCTTCCGCCAGGCTTAGCTAAAGCTACGCCATACCCTAAATTATCCAATTTTTTCTCAGTTCCCTTAATCAAAACTACAACGTTATTAAATACTTCCTCAGATACTTCAATCCCTTCTTCAACAATCATTACAGGCAGCTGTACTTTCCACAGAAGATGCTCGGTAACCATCCCTAACCGTATCTCCTCCTCCGTTGGTGGCAATATTTCTCCGTAATGCTTTGGTACAACCACAAGTTCGGCTTTTTCTTCATCAATGGCCTCTGTAAGTTTTTCAGATATAACTCCCTCTTTCACCGCTTCTCCTGAAAGCGATATCCCCTCAACCACTATGTGCTTTGCAGCTCTATGAATCTCGTTCTTAGTCCTCTCAACTAGCTCCGGCAAGTCCTCTGGCTTTTCTCTAACAGCGTCTATCAAAGATATTACAGAGACTTCTGCATTGAATTTTTTTGCTAAAAATTCCCCCGCAAGAATAGCGTTATTATGTTTCTCGAAATCGCTGATGATAATCATAATTCTATGTATTTCCGGTATGGTTGGAACCACTTTAAGTACTTCGAAAGCTGGTTTAACTCTTGAAACTTCCTCCATGAATTTCTCGATTAATTCCTCTCTAGTTTTCGATTTTAGCTTTGGTGGCTTCTCTTCCTCAGACATTTCTTAACCTCCGAATACAAGTATAACATATATAAAGCTAATAAAAATCTGTAGTATTGCAAGCGGTGCACCTACTTTTACAAACTCCTTAAAAGATATTCCGTAACCCTCCTTCTTCGCAATACCAAGCATGATAATACCAGTAGGGCTTGCTATGGGGGTAAAATTCCCGCCAAAAACAGCGCCATATAGGAGTGCCCACCAAAGAGGCGTAATATTCAGTCCAGTTAAAGCAGACAAATCCTTCACAACCGGAATCAAGGTAAGAGTCATGGCGATGTTGTCAATAACAGCAGAAAGTAATCCCCCAATTAAAATCAATAGTAATGTTGCGATTAAGAGGTTTGAACCAACCACATGTGAAAGGCCTTTTGCAACCTCTTCCAAAAGTCCACTTTTTTCAACAGACCCTATTAAAACAAAGAATCCTACAAAAAAGAATATAGTACCCCAGTCTAGGCCTCTAAGAACTTCCTCTGGATCCATTCCACTTAAAAACAGAAGTAATACCCCACACAGCATGGCAACAACTTCAAGCGTAAGATGAAGTTTATCATAAATTGCAAAAAGAATTATGGTAAGAGTTAACACAGCTAAACTTTTCCAGAATAGTTTTTTATCGGTGACAACGACCCATGGATCTATTTCCTCCAAAACGGACATCTCAGCTCTAAATTCTTTTGGAATATCGTCCTTAAATCTAAACAAAAGGATATTTATTACAACGAGAACAAGAGTTAAAGAGAAAGGCATGGAAAATGTAGTAAATTGAAGAAATGTCCATCCAGCTGGTCTACTGATTAAAATTGCCGGTATATTTCCAATTAAGGTCATTAAACTCCCAATATCTGTTATGATTGCTTCTGCTATAAGGAAGGGTATTGGATTTATTCTCAGTGGTGTAAGTGTAAGTACGGTAAGAGTTCCAATAATCAGCATGGTAGTTATATTACCGATGATGCCTCCAAGAGAAGCAGTAAGGAGACAAAAAATCACAAATAATCGTTTAGGTTTATACCCGCTTGCTTTTATAGCTTTTAAAGCTATAAACTGAAAAATCCCACTCCCCCTTGAGACTTCCACCAAAATCATAATTCCAACAATAATTCCAAGTGTCCTGAAATCAATAAAGCTGACAATATCTTTTGCGTCAAATAAACCGAATAAAAAACCAACCATTCCACCTATTGCAGCTCCAATTAAGGCTGCTATACTTTTATGAACCACTTCCGTTATAATAAGTGTATATATTACCACCAAAATTAACACATAAATGATTATTACAAGTGTAGATACAACCATCGAAAAGCACCTTATTCAATATCCTAGTAGGAATAGAAATGGAACCAATCATTACCTATTTCTTCGAATTCACAAATTCTGGGAAACTGTTTGCAAAGAAAATATACTCGTTCTTTTTGCATCATTAACATAAGTTTTTGCAAAAATTAGCTTAAGAATTTTGTGGTGGCAACCTGTATATCCTTTTTAGACGTTAAAGGCAGTAGATTCTAATATTTCCATACTATTAGGAATTTTTGCTTATCTCGGCATCGAGATAAGCAAAAACTAGGCTCCGAATACAAGTATAACATATATAAAGCTAATAAAAATCTGTAGTATTGCAAGCGGTGCACCTACTTTTACAAACTCCTTAAAAGATATTCCGTAACCCTCCTTCTTCGCAATACCAAGCATTGTGATTCCGCAAGGACTCGCCAAGGGAGTAAAGTTCCCACCCAATACCACACCATATAGGAGTGCCCACCAAAGAGGCGTAATATTCAGTCCAGTTAAAGCAGACAAATCCTTCACAACCGGAATCAAGGTAAGAGTGATAGGAATGTTATCAATAACAGCAGAAAGTAATCCCCCAATCCACATTAACATTAGCATCGCGATCAGGATATTCGAGCCAGCTATGTGTGAAAGGCCTTTTGCAACCTCTTCTAAGAGCCCACTTCTCTCAATAGACCCTATTAGAACAAAGAATCCTACAAAAAAGAATATAGTACCCCAGTCTAGGCTTCTAAACACCTCCTCTGGGTCGACTCCACTTAGAAACAGTAGTAGCACTCCTCCAAGCATGGCAACAAATTCAAGTGTGAGACGAAGCCTATCATAAATTATAAAAAGAATTATGGTTAAGGAAAGTATTATTAAACTTTTCCAGAATAGTTTTTTATCGGTGACAACGACCCATGGATCTATTTCTTCAAAAATTGCTATGTCAAATTCGAATTTCGCGGGGATTCTCTTTTTAAATATAAGTAAAAGAATGTTTATTGTAATAAGTACTAAGGCTATGCAGAAAGGCATGGAAAAAACCGTGAACTCAAAGAAGGACAGACCTGCTGCACTGCTAACTAAAATCGGTGGAATTCCACCAATTAGGGTCATTAGACTTCCAACATTTGATATAATTACTTCGGCGATAAGAAAGGGTACTGGATTTACTCCGAGTGGTATCAAGGTTAATACTGTCAGTGTTCCTATGATTAGCATAGCTGTTATGTTTCCTATTATCCCTGAGAGGAAAGCTGTAAGAAGGCAAAAGATAACGAAAAGTCTTCTAGGTTTATAACCGCTCATCCTAATAGCTTTTAAAGCTATAAACTGAAAAAGACCGCTCCTTCTTGAAACATCCACCAAAATCATAACTCCGATAATGATTCCAAGTGTTCTGAGGTCAATAAACCCACCCACCTCTGTTACGTCAAAAAGCCCCAGGAAACTGCCAACAATTACACTTATTGCAGCTCCAATTAAGGCTGCTATGCTTTTATGAACCACTTCCGTTATAATAAGTACGTATACCAGTATTAGAAGTAATACGTAGATAACCATTCCAATAAGCGAGGAACTGATCATTTATAAAATCACCTTCCCGGTTTTGGCGAAGTAGCTTACGTCTCAATGATGTTCAATCAATTCGTCCTATAGCATCCAAAATGATGTTATAAGAACAGTTTATATATTAACTTAATTCTAACAATTTAATACTGGGTTGTTTTGCCTAAATCTAACTTAGTAACATTACGATATATAAAATTAAACACTAAAATATAGCTATCCTATTTAATAAAACGATATTTTAGACTCCAATAATTTTAACGAGTTCTGCCGACAGTTGAAGACAAATAAAATAAATATTATTTACGTTTTTTCGTGGATTTCTGGAGGTCTCTTAATCTTATACTTTTACTTTGCCTTATCCATATCTCACCGATAACATCTTGAAGCATTTTTACGTATTCAGGCATATCCGTAACTAAAGCTATCACTTCTCCTTCTTCTGGTAATGGAGCAATAAGTAATTCTTTTCCATCCCTTATAATTCCATAGCAATCTCTTTGAGACCTTAGTCTAAATCTGATGGTCTTTAATTTCAATATCTCTCTAATCTTCTCGTTATCTTCAGGTATTTTCGCATCTGTAATTATGTAAATCCTTTTCGGAGATCCTAATTTTTTAATATCATCCTTGAACATTAAGGCATCGTCTAGGCTCGGAAACACAAGTGTTAAACTCTTCTCGGTGCGGTTTATTGCGTTCCTAATATATGTGAAGACTGCGTCCCTGCCCATTATATACCAAATTCTTTCGACTTCCAGCGGTTTAATCTTCTTTATTTCTTCCCAAATGTAAGTTAGGGCATCCCTAGTTTCTGTTGTTTTTTTAACTAATCCTTTGAGAAGTTCCTCAAGTTTCAATTTGATAAGGAGAGTCTTAAGTTCACCGGGTATTTCTGCTAAGTTCCTTTCTATTTTTTTATGCAAATCGGCGGTTTTTGAAACATATTCATTGATATGTGACGATAGTGATTTCACTACGCTGTCCGAAACATTATTAACAAAGTTATTTACCAACGCTGAAACACTTGAAGTCAATGTTGACCTACTCTTTTCCAGTTTTTCGAACAAACTATATCTATCTTGCTCTATTTCAACTAAAGTTTTCTCCATCTCGTTTTTGATGTTTGTGCACATTTCAGCTTGCTTATTTTTCTCTTTCTCTATAATTTTCTCCAGTGACGTCCTGAAGTCGCTAATATAGGTTCTAAATTTTTGTAACTGACTGTCAGAAATATTGGATATAGATGTTTTCAACGTGTTAATCGAATTGCTAATTGTTTTAGAGGACATATTTAATATTTCTGTAATCTTTTTCTTAGTTTCCATGAGTTTGCCATTTAATTTTTCATTACTGCTTTGTATCTGAGATAAAACATTTTTCTGGCCTGTTATCCAAGTTTCCTTGAATTCCGTAAGATGTTCTAACATTACACTTGAAATTTTCTCCTCAGCACCATCCACAGCTTTTGTTAACGTATCCATAAGATTACTAACGGTTTCCTGCGTTTCTCTAACAAGATTTATAGTGTGATTTTCAGTTTTCTGTAAAGTGACTTCTAACGTTCTTTTGGTGTTTTCAATTATTTCATTCGTAGTGTTTCTGATTTTCTCGATTTGGTTAGAAATCTCTTCTACTTTTTGCATATGAGAAGAAACAGTTTCCTCAACCGTTTGTTTGCCTTCTTCGACAAAACTTCGTATGGTTTCTGCCGATAACGTTTTTGCTACTTTTGATTCTGTTTCTAAAATGTAAGAATTAAGTTTTCCAGTAAGATCTTTTACCTCGTTTTCTCTGTTTTCTAATAGTTGTTGCAGTTTTTTCTGAAGACTAGATCTTACTCTTTCATTTTTAATTTTGTATTCCTCTACAATCTGTGAAATAGTCCTTTTAACGGTTTCTTCTAGTTTTTTTGCTTCCTGCGTGGCAGAGTTCTGCCAACTGGTCAAAGCACCACTAACATCTTCTTTCACCACGCTAAAAATTTGATTTAAATTACTTAAATTAGCTTCAAGATTTGCTGCTACGTTATTTCCTGCAGTTTCTAGACCCTTTGAAAACTCTTGGAAGCAGTTATATATAGCAGCTAAAGTTGACTGTTCAACTTGAGAAGAAATGGTTCTAAGCAATTGTTCATATCCAGCTATTTTTTCTTCAGATGCAGTTTTTATGTTATTAATCGATTCAATGACTCTACTGGCTTCTGCGTCAATCGTCTCACTGAAATGTTTTTCTGTTGAGGTAAGCTTCTTCTCCAATGTTTCAATAATCATCCTTATATCATTAAGAGCTGTCGAAACGGTTTCTTTCACAGTTTTCTTAGCAATATCTGTGTGTTCCTTAAGTTTTAGGAGGCTTGATGAAACCATGCTTTCTATTTCTTGTTTTAACACGTTTATTTCTTCTATAAATTTCTCCACACGAGTCTCTATTTCCTTTTGATATTCTTCTTTCAATTTCGATATTTCGCCCTCAATAGTTTCCTTAATAGTTTTAATAGACTCTGCAGTATTGTTAAGTAAATCTTGCATAGTTGACTGATAATTTTCTAATGTTGAAGTAAGTTTAGACCAAATTTTTTCCTCTACAGTACTTTGCGCTTCTTTAAGGGCTGCTATACCAGTATTAATGACATCAGCTGCGCTTTTCTCTAAGACTTTCAAGACTTCTTCATAATCGGCAAGATTTTCCAATAATAACTGATTAGTTTCATCTCGAACAGTAGAAAACTCTTCTTTAACCCTCTCTAAATCTCTTTGCAAATAATTGCCAACGTTTACACCTGCATCTTTTAGCAATTCTGATATAGTGCTTCCTAGAGAAGACATTTTGCTAATAATTTCATTGCTAGCTTTATCCAGATACTCTATAACAATATTTTTTGAAGAAGATATCAGATCCTTATTCTTTTCTAAGAGATCATTTAAATAGCTTTCTTCTTCTTTCAGCCATGTATTCAAGTTGTTTTCGATATTATTCCTTATCTCAGAAACTGAATTGTTGAAAAACAGAGATATATCGGAGAGTGATTTACTAAGCAAATCACTTAAATCTGACATCTTTTCTTTCTGAAGATTAATGCTTTCACCTAAAATTTCCATAGCTTTGCTTTGAATATTTGAGGTAGAAGTTTCAATTAACGTTAAACCGTTTTTATAAGATACAGCAATGTTCTCAGAGATTTCTCCACTAGTTTTTTCCAACTCGCTGGTTATCTCTCTAATTGTATTTAAAAATTCGCTTGAAATATTGTCAATGTTTGATCCAATGCCGCCCATTATGTTGTCTAAGGTGTCTAACGACTCAGTTTTCCAATTAGCAAAGCTTTTTTCAAAAAGTTTTTCCTCTTGTGAAAGCAACGTAGATGCTTGATCCTTCCATTCATAAAAAGTTGAGATCAAAGCCTTGGATCCTTCATTAATTAAGGTTCCAATTTTCTCTCTAATTGCGTTAAGTAGTTCTTCTTCCTCACTGCGAAGATTTTCAAAAAACTTAGAACTACCAGTATTGAGTTCTCTAAGGTTTTTCTCTAACTCTCCTAGACTTTTATTGCTTAGGCTTTCAATGTCGCTCCTGATAACTGATACTCTGCTTTTTAATGTCTCAATATTTTCCTCTAAAGATTTAAATATTTCATCTCCTATTTTTCCAACTGTTTTATCAGTTTTTGCGAGATATTTTCTGAATTCTCCCTTACTCACAGCAATTTTTTTCTCAATTGCAGTTTCGAGTTCACTTAAATACTCGGTAAAGGCTTTATAAGGCGGCGTGGTAATGTATCTCTCTACAATTCCAGGTAACTGTACAATAAGTCCTTTTTCCCTTAAATTTCCTAAGATGGCACAAACTTCTTCGTAAGGCATCTCTACATGTAATGCTATTTCCCCTGCGGTTATAGGGCCGTTCTTCAGAATTATCCTGTATACTTCCACTTCCTTTTCATTTAAAGATAAATATCGAGCAATAAAGGTCTTAAACTCCACCTTTTTCACTACCTACCCCCACCTATTTTTATTTGCTAAGTTTTAGTTAAATGTTTGGATATGTCGTTTCTAAACTCCTTTAGAACTTTAAAAAAATCTGCAATGTCTTTTGGCGTTAACGGTCTTAGTTTTTCGAAATCGTACATTTCTAGGTCAAGAATTATGTGTACTCTATTTGGAGAAACATGCAAATGTATATGGTTAAAGAATGGCTCTATTTTATCTCTATACTTTTCAAAGACATTGTTTATTAAGTTACTTGACGATTCAAAATCTCCCTCAATTTTCACTGGAAAGTGAACATCAAGATTTAAGATTCCACCGATCTCTCTTTCTAATTCTACATCCATATCTGCTTCTGAACCGAAAAGTTCTATAAATGCTTCAAGTTCATTTATCGAAGTTATTGGAGTATTATATGGATTAAAACGAACAAGTTTTCTACTTATATCAACGTAAAAATTTAAACCATCAATAACGAAATAAATCCTATTATTTTTGTTTAAAGCTGAAATCTTTCTATTTTTTACTATAGTTTCCTTACCTAGTATTTTAATAAGGTCTTTAATGTTGCGTGACATGATAAGATCGAATATCTTCTTGTGACTTTTAAAAACAGTTTTTAAAAAATCTTTTAAAGGAACACTAGCATCTCTTAATGTTTTAGTTCCTTTAAAGGCCATTTGAATTTCTTTTAAAAATTGAAAGTAGCAAAACTCAGGTAAATCTCCCTTTTTCACACCCATTTCGATCAACATAGACAGAAAAGATCTATTACGGCCACATTTCGGCATCAAAATACAGTGCATCCTATTTGCTTGGCACTCTCTGCATACTTTCTCCATAATCTCTAAAAATTCTCTAGAAATAAGATCTAGATCTTCACGGCTTAACCCTTTTTCTAAAAGCTTCACAAGTTTGTCCTTATATCTCTGGTACACGTTGATCCACTCGCATTGCCTTGTTGGCATTAATTGCAACTGGCAAATTTATTAAATTTTAACATCGAAATATTCAAACTTACGATAAATATAAAAGCTTTCTTTGATAGAGGCAAGATGTGTAAGGGCATACGTGTATTCTCGTTATTTGAAATTTGACAAGGTGTATAAGCCTTGATAACAGATCCATTAGAAATTGAACGTATAGCAAAAGGTATCGACATTTCCCTTGAACAGCTGGCTGCTATGATAGATCACACAAAACTAAAACCATACGAGGTACGAGACTCAATAAGAAAGCTTTGTGAAGAAGCAAGGAAGTATAGTTTTGCCGCAGTATATGTACATCCAATATGGGTCCCATTTGCAAAACAACAGCTAAAAGGTACTAATGTGAAAGTAGGCACAGTTATTGGTTTTCCATTAGGATCAACATTGCCAAAAATAAAAGAATTTGAAGCAAGAACAGTATTGAAAGAGGGGGCAGATGAACTGGACATGGTTATAAACATTGGGGCTCTTAGAGAGGGGAACTATCAATTGGTGGAAGAAGATATCAGGGGAGTCGTAGAAGCTGCAAAGGAACATGGTGCAATGGTTAAAGTGATCTTAGAAGCGGGCTATTTAACGGATGAACAGGTGATTAAAGCATGTAAGATAGCTAAGAAAGCTGGCGCCGACTTTGTTAAAACTGCCACTGGCTTCGGCCCCATGGGAGCAACAATTCATCACGTAAAAATTATGAGAGAAACTGTAGGCGACGAAATGGGTGTAAAAGCATCGGGAGGAATAAGAAACTTTAAAGATGCTTTAAGAATGATTGCTGCGGGAGCAAACCGCATAGGAACTAGTACAGGAGTAGATATCATTGAAAGCTATAGAGAAGCTAAGCAACACGGCATAAATTTTGAAATTGAAAAAATACCTTGTAAACTATGCCCAGTAACAAAAATATCATCAAAAGCTGTGCCAAAAGAGGTCTACACTTATTATAAGAGTAAATGCTTGGGGTGCAAATATCAAGATATTTACAACAAATTCTATCACGGTAAATAGAAATTAAATAACCAGAACTGAACAATGTAAGGCTTTCATATCTCTGTTCTCGATATTTGATAGATTTTTATATTAAGCCTAGGAACTAGAGCCAATATTACAGCATGTTCGGTTAATTTAGTTCTATCCATAACGTTTTTAGTTAAAAATCCTATTAATCCTTCCTTTCTTTTGCTTTCCTCTACGCCAAATATTTTGTCAGTAGCTTCCCCGACTTCCTCACCAAAGTTGAAAACTCTCTCAATTACACTACTTGGAGCTTCAAATATTCCTCCCGCGCCCAGCGTAATTCCTCCATCTCTATCAACTATTGCACACCATTGACGAAGACCATACTTTCCATTAAGCATAGGAATTTTTACTAGCCCTGACTCTATGCCAACGCCAAAATTGCAGTCAGAATTTTTTAGAACCAACTTAGCGCGGTTAATTGCACCCCTTACAATTTCGTGGTCCCCAAAAGGCTGTCTAGAAACTCCGCTTTCCACAGGTATCATTAAGACTTGGACATCTGGATAAAAAATAGAAAATACATTTTTAACAGCCCTGAGTTTCACCGGATTACTCGTACCGACCCCTACCTTCATAAAATCACCTACGGCAACCTATAAATGAAGCATCATGAGCAAATTAATGTTGTAATCCGTTAAATTAATTCATTATTGACTAGTTTTTCTTTTGATTTCATGAAGTTTCCACACGGATAGTGTTTGAATTTTTTGTTCGTTTTCTCTCTGCATTAATTTTGGCATAGCAGCATTTTTCACTTCTAAACACAGGTTTTCCGTGAGGACATACTTCTGGATGATTTAAAAAGCTGCAAATTTTATCTGCAAGCTTTTCTGATAAAAGGAAGTCAAATGAAGATGCCTCATTACATGCTTCGTCCATATCGTAACCAAACATTTTAATTAAAAAAATTTCCAGCAGACGATGTTTCCTTAAAACCGTTTTTGCTATACTTCTACCTTTTTCGGTGAGTTTTACACCTCTGTAAGGAACATATTCAACGTACTCCTTTTCAGATAGTTTTCTTAACATCTCCGTGACCGTTGAAGGATGAAGAGAAAATTTTCTAGCAATCTCCAACGTTTTAACTACCCTTTTCCCCTCTGTTTCAAAATCCAATAAAACTTTAAGATAATCGTAGACTCTTTTCCCCTTCACCCTATCCATTACGTTCACCTTCAGTGAAATGTTGACAGTTTTATTTACGAGAGACTATTAAAGCAATGAAATATGAAGCTGTAACGATTAAACCAGCAATAGCGCTTGGCGCAACATTAACACATAGCGCAGCGATAATTAAACCGATAATACCGCCGAAAAGAGCTATAATAAACGACCATATCATAACTGAGGTTGTACTCTTGGAAAACTGGTTTGCAGCAGCTGCAGGAGCAACAATCATAGCGTAAACCAGTATGGCACCTACACCCTTTAAAACAACAACTACAGATAGTGCAATCAATAAAAGCATGACATAGTGATAGAGTTCTGCATGAACACCATATGCAGTTGCTCCTTCCATGTCAAATGAAACGAAGACAAATTCCTTATAGAATAGTAAGGTCGTAAAAATGACAATCAACGTTGCAACTGCGAGAAGAAGTAAATCTTTTTCAGTTAACAATAAGATGTCTCCTATAATAAGTCCCCAAGCTCTTACAGCGTACTCCTTGATCATTGAAATAAGTAATATTGCAATGCTCATTGTTAATGCGAAGGAAACACCAATTGCGACTTCCATTTTTTCACTTTCACCTTTACGGCCCACATAACCAGCTATTAAAGCTGTGATTATCGCGAAAATAGCTGCGCCAAGTACTTCGGGGAAACCTGGAATAATACCATACATGTCTAAAAGGATAGCTAATGCTGCTCCAGCTAAAGCTGCGTGAGCAACACCAGCTACTAAAAAGGTTAACCCTCTATAGACGGTGAAGCTTCCAGCGGTTGAAGCTACAAAAGCAATTAACACTACAGCTATGATCGCTCTTATCATGAAAGGCGATAATAAAACATCTAATATGTTAGGCATGAGTATCACCTGAAAGAACGTAACATACTCCTTCGTGAGCTATAATCTTAACGGCAGCCCCGTAAGCTTTCAATAGAACTTCATCTTTTATTACATCGTCCGGCTTACCGTAAGCTATAAGCTTTTTGTTAAGAATCATTATTTTATCTAAACATTCAATAACCGGATTAACATCGTGAGTCACTAAAACGACCGTTATGTTTTCCCGCATGCGAAGGTTAAAAAGTATGTTCAAAATCTCTCTTTGCGTAGGTATATCTACCGCTGAGAAGGGTTCATCGAGTAGTAGCATTTTAGGTTCGACGGCTAAAGCTCTGGCAATTAAAACTCTTTGCTGCTGACCACCGGAAAGGTTAGAAAATTTTTTATCCCAAAAACCCATCATGTCCACTAATTCTAAAGCTTCTTTAACCTTTTTCATGTCATGTTTAGATGGGACAGTAAGTGGGCCGTAACGTGCAAGTCTTCCCATAAGAACAATATCTGAAACCCTAATCGGAACGTTTGTTGAAATTCTTTCCCTCTGTGGTACATAACCTATCATATGTCTAACTTTAGTAGCATTCTCCAATACATTTATTCCAAAAACTTTTATACTGCCCTTTTCGGGTTTAATAAGTCCAAGAATGCTTTTCAGTAAAGTTGTTTTCCCCGAACCATTTGGACCTATAATTGTAAGAAAAGATGGGTGTTCAAGCTTAAAACTAATGTCCTCTAGTGCTATTTCCTCGCCGTATTTTACCGTTAAGTTTTCAACTTCTATAGCGTAACTATTTTCCACATAGATCACCTCGCAAAACACAAGTAAAACTAAAACCCTTTACCTCCATTTCCACCTTTCTTCTAGCTTTATAAATCACAAAAGCTTCAATAATCGCAATAACAACTGAAACTATTACAACAAAATATAACCAAGGCAAGATACTACTAGTAAGACTACTTCTATACTCATCCATAGAATCTATTGTACCTTTCATCACTCCAGCATTATACATCATTAATTCAAAATAATTCATATCTTTAACACCAAAAACTCTAACATAAACGACAGGTATGCCAGTGTCCCTTGAAACTTGTTCTGAAATTTCACCGGCTTTAGCGCCTCTCAAAATTTCTGGGCAAATAAGCATAGAAATTTCGCCAGCCTTAATCGCAGCCTCTAACTCGGCGAGCTCAGTGGCATTCATAAACCTACCAGGACCCTTTAAAAGAACTGAAGCAATTTTCATTTTAAAAGCGTCAACCACATAAGCAGCACCGGGAACAGCGATAGCAACGCTCAAACCTTTCAAATTGTATTGCTCTGAAATGTCCTCTAGAAAATCGATTAAATTGGCAATTTTTTCTTCAAAACGTTGAAGATTGTAATCATAAACATCCTTACCGTCGGGATCTAATTCTACAAGTTTATCATGCACAGCTTTTGCAATAGCCAAAGCGTTTTCAGGTTTCATCCAGTAGCCATGGAAATTTCTTCTAAACCCTGGAATATCAAGCAAAGTTACATTATAACGTGCGTAGTCAACTAAATCGAGATAAGGCTTGCCGGGAGCATTTTCTAAAATGTTTTCTTCTAATGAAAAATTTTTAACACTAGCAAAGACAAGCAAGTCAGCTTCCAAAGCCTTTTGAATATCCTCAACAGTTAAAGCATAATTATGAGGATCAACACCCTCAGGCAAAATGGAATAAACATTAACCCTACTACCTCCGATACCCTTTACTATTCCACCTATAATACTCATTGACGTTACTACGTTTAGATCACTATCATATGCTTGAACAAAGTTAAATGGATAAATTAATTGAGGAGTAACGATTAACATCGCTGTTAAAATGACGCTTAGCTTCAAAGAGTTTTCCCACCAAAATTTTGGTACTACCAAAATTTTAAGAAAATTATCCTTTTATAAATATAACTACCTAAAACGGTTGCAGAAACTCATATTTTTAGAAATTTCAGTAAATGTTTCAATGATGTTTTGGATTCTTATCTTAAGTGTGGGTTCTATTTTATCGCTCATGATACATTTAAAGGGAATTAGGTTGGCTTCATCTTCACAAACTTTATTTACTCCATTTAAGTATAGGTTTTAAATGTGAGGGTGAGGAGCATTATGTCGCTTAAAAAAGTTGAGAAACATGAAATGCAAGGAAGAAAACTTGAGGAAGAAGGCAAGTTTAAGAAAGCAATAGAGAAATATCAAAAAGCCATAGAAATTATTGATAAAAACGTAGCTCTTTACCCTGAGGAAAGAATAAGAAAAACAATACTATACGCTAGAATGGGTTACTGCTACAAAAACTTAAATCTCATATCAAATATGATTTCAGCTTTTCAGATAGCTGCAAAAGAAGCTGAAAAATGCGCAACAGATAACCCAACCCTACTTGAAAGAGCAATAACTTATCACATCCTCGCTAATTCGCCAAAGGACACTATAAACCAGTTACTGGAAAGAGTTCTTGAAATGTATAGAAACGAGGGCAACATCGAAAAGACGGTCGACATCTTGCTGAGACTTGAAAGAATTCCAGATGCTGTTTCATTACTAATAGATGCAGAAAAATTGTGTGAAGAGTCTGGAGATTATAAAGGGGCAGCTAAATATCTAGATATGATTGCCAGATGCTACATTTTCATGGAAGATTATATTAGTGCAGCGGAAGCATATGAAAAGACATACGAACTTATTAAAAGAGCGGGCGAAAAGAACTATGAAACGTTGGAACGAATATGCAAAACTGCCAGCAAATGTTATCTCTACGCTGGCATGGAAGAAAAAGCTAAATTCATTCTTCTTAACTCTGTGATGCTTTACAAAGAAGAGATGGAAGATCGGTTAGCGAAAAACAGAATAGTTTCTGCTGCAAAGGCCCTCATGAATGTAGCCAAAACCTACATGAAATTAAATGAAGAAGAAAAATTTGACGAGACCTGGCAAAAGGCTATAAATCTTCATATTCAAGCATTAAATGAAGAGAATGATCTATACAAAAAGGCTTTTCTATCATTCACAATAGCAAAGCATTACGAAAACAGGGGAAAGACAGATGAATCGCTTAACTACTATGGAATGGGATTCGAATACTATTTTAAAGCAATTAAAAAAGTAAAAATCGAAGAAATAGAGATGAAAGAGTTAAAGGCGATTACTGAACATTTAAGTAAATTAGAAGAGAAGAAAAAGAAAAAATATCAAAAGAAAATCGAATCTCTTCTTTCTCAAAAATGGAAAAAAATGCAAAAAACTAAAATTATCGACAGCAAACTCGCTTCCGACATTTGTATATTAGCAGACTGCTTAGAGCTACTAGGAAAACAAAAAGATGCAAGGAACCTTTACATTTTTGGAGCTAGAATCTACGAAAGACTAATATTCGACTACGATGTAAGCCACCTCTGTGATGATGCAAATTTAATGGCAATCGATGCTTTATTAGCTCAACATATAATACGAGCTACCATAAGCTATCTCTCAAGCAAATATTACACTGGAGAGCTACTCGGCAAATTAGGAAAACTCTTATCTCTTTCAGAAAACCTCCCTCTTCACGTGAGAGACATAAAATTCTTAGATCTATTAAGACGCATAATTGTAGCCATTAGACTAGGAGACAAAGAGCAGATCAAAAACGTAAAGGCGTTCTTGGATGGCCCTCTCGAAACCCTGCTGGAAACGTCAAAAACAGAAATGAGCAGGCTAAACGTATTACTTGATTTTTTAACTACAACCATCCGTTGATATGCCCGTTAAGTTGAATTAGTATAAACATTTCTTTTATTTGGATGGCTCAGAAAGTTAAATTACAAAATTAAGACGGTGCTGCCTAAAACTATCGTAAACATCAATAATGAATAGTAATTTGCATTTTATGAATCAGATTTTTTCTGTAGTATTGTTCTCAGTCTTTTCAATGCTTTAATACGTTCTTTCTCCCCTATTTTGGCCATTTTCAAAGCTTCCTCTAGAATTTGTGCGCTTTTCTCCATTCTCTTTAAATTTACTGGATATGGAACTCCATCTTTCCCGCCATGGGCAAAAGAAAACTTAACAGGATCTCTCCAACTTGGAGGAGCGCCCCAAATAATTTCAGAAATCAAAGCTAAAGCTCTAATCGCGCCTGGGCCCAAACCCTTAATCAAAAGCAGCTCCTCGTAATTGCGAGGTTGTAATTCGTAAGCTCTTTTAACAGCTTTCCAATCTATTCTTCTAGGCATAACAAGAACAGGAACATCCAGCGATCTACGTGTTCTTCCTATGTCAAAAAGCGTTTTTTGCTTAGGGTCTCTAACAACACTGAGAAACAGCTTTTGAAGCTTTTTAGGACTATCTTTGACCAGATCTAAAGAAATTTTCCTACATTCCTCACTTTTCTTAGCAGTCATATCTAAAACTTTACTTCGCATAACATCACTAACTATAGCGGTATGAGGCTCATTAACAAAACTGTTAAGACCTAGTGAAAGCCAATGATACCTCCTAGCTTCCTTACTTAAGGGACACATACCTTGCTGAATAACCGCCCATTTCCCATCCTCACTAATAACCATAGTATGATGATACAGTTGAAAACCATCTTGTAAAGCCGCATTATCAACCTTAGCAACCAACCTACTAACCCTTTGCAACTCTCTAACCTTATCTTCACCAAAACCGAAAACCTCACCAATAATCGCAATTTCTTCAGGAGCCTTCCTACTAGTGATGCCTTTACCACCAACAACAGCAATGCCGTCTTTCTCCGGATCAAAAACGGTTTTTAAAACCCCCATAGTAACAGTAGTGGTCCCACTACTATGCCAGTCGTAACCTAAAACACATGCGAGACTCTGAAACCAAAAAGTGTCAGAAAGACGTTTAAGAACCTCTAAAGGACCATATTCATCAATGATTATATCAAAAATGGCACGAGCTAACTTAGTCATCCTAGTGATCAACCAATGAGGTGCACGACCTGGATGAAGAGGCAAAATGGAAATCCCAGTTCTTTTCACAACAGTCCACCAGAGCCAGAGAATATACTTTAAACGTTCAATAAATAATACAGTACTTCAACTTCTCTATTACTACCACTCCATATAGTCTTGTTAATTTTTCGATTTAAAACTAGAAGGATAGATGTAAGGAAAGAAATATATTTGTTAGTCTTCTTCGCCAAGTAGATTGTAAAGAGCTACAGCAATTGATCCCAAAATACTAGCTATAACTGAGTATATTTTTCCAATCTTTAGGACGACCATAGTGAGATATATTATTACAGCGGCTGCAAGAGCAACGATGCCCACCAAAAAGTAAAATTCCATGTTCTTTTCCATTTGTAACCCTCCGAGAAGAAATTACCCACTTCTTCATCATAGGTTGTTAATAATTTAACAGTTTTGTGCAAATTATCAACTAATATAACTTGGGAACTTAGGTGTTTTAATATTTTACACTTGCATCGGTTAGCTTTCGGCGGTCTTTTTTGGTTCTTCAACGAATAAAATGAACATTGCAAGAGTCACAAACCCGATAAATGCGCTTATCCAAAAAGATATGGAAACTCCAGGCAACACTAGTCCGAAGAGATGAATATTCCATCCAAAAGATATTTCATAAATTTTTGATCCAAGTAACGGACCTATAACTGCGCCAAAATTGAAAAATGACTGCATAACACCGAAGACTTTTCCTCTAATCTGTTTCGGTGCTAAATCTGCTTGTAAAGCCCTCATAGCAGGGGATGAAGCATTAAATGCAGCACTTCTAACGGAACTAATAATTATAAGGTCGCTAACTTTCTTAGAGAAGGGCAGTAACAAAGTGGATGTTCTAGAAATTAGTTGACCAGTAATTACAACAGGTTTTCTACCCTTTTTATCCGAAATAAATCCGGCGGGATAATTAACAAGAAACCCGACAAAACCCGAAATTGTACTAATAATTCCTTGAGCAGCAGGATCAGTAGTAACATACTGCATAATGAAAAGAGTCATTATTGGAAAAACAAGCCCCATTGCAATGCCATTAGCAAATCCCATGAAATAAATAGTATGCAAAGATCTTCTAATTTTCTTAGGAATCTTAAGAACTTCATCCGTATGTTCCGATTCTACACCCACAACTGTGGATTTCCTTGTTATTATTTCCTGTGCAGCAAAAGCTGCAATTGATGTAATTCCAGCCAGTGCCGTTAAAAGATAAAAAGGAAATATAAAGCATTCAGGAACGCCTAAATTAAAAACATAGACACCCAATTTATATAGATAAGCTCCTATAGAGGGGCCAATAATAAAACCTAAATTTGAGAGGGTCATGTACCATCCCATGTATTTTCCTCGCTCCTCAAGTCTCACAGTATCTACTAAGAGGGCTTCTGCAACAGGCCAAACCATAGCGGAGGCAACACCTTGAACAGCTCTAGTTAAAACGAGATGCACCCAGTTTTGCGCGAGAGTATAAATATATGAGAGAAGGGTGTAAAGTATTAAGCCAGCTATTATAAGGGGTTTTCTACCAATTTTATCGCTTAGTTTTCCAAAATATGTGGCTAAAAAAGCTCTTGTAAGCATGAAAGAAGAGGTCATTAAGCCGAACTGAAAAGCATACATCTCAGCGCCCTTAATACTCTCCAACTTTTCTGGAATCTCGGTTATGACGCCTTCCAAACTAAGGAGTAGAAATGGCATTATAGGCATTATTGCTCCAAAACCCAAATTAACAACGAAAGCTATCAAACTAAGAATGACAATATTCCTTTTCATGTAACCACCTAAGCGGAATATTGGAAAATTAAATAACTTTCATGAATTTATAAACTTAACCAAAGGCAGAAGTTCTTTTAACGCAAAACGTACACGCAGATAATTGGAGTTCTGTTGTATTTTTTTACTACGAAGTCGACAAGATGTATAGTGACATGAACAAAAAATAAATATTAAGTTGCGAAAATCAAGTTTTATGCATGTTTTTAATGCGAATAACATTTTGAGACAGTAAAATATTATGTAATGTAAATAAGGTCGATAGCAACTTTTATATATAAATTTTTATACAAGTTGTGGTGCATATTATAAAAATGGTGATATGTGGAGAGCTGTCAAGAATGAGAAAATACATATCTACGCTATTTATTATGTTATTTCTGATATCAATGATTGGCGCAGCATATACTGCAACGATCACCACACAAACATCAGTAAATCTGAAACCTGAAGAAGAGGAACGACAGCAAGTTGACAACATGACACTAATCGTATACCCTGACCAAACAATCGAGCTTCAGATGTTTCACGAGGAAACACCAGCACCAGATAACGCGACAGTAGACATGCTTTTCGAACTACTTAAGAAAAATGAAACATACAGTGGATCAGCGGAAGCAACGATAATCCCACCTGAAGAAGAACTTGGACCATTCGCCGACATAAGTAGCCTAAGCATAAACGGAACATACGTGGATAATAAACTCGTAAGTGAAGGAGCAGTACATTTCCTCGGAGGCATACCCATCGCAGCATACTTCTGGCTTAATGTAAGCGAAACTGAAAAAGCATTCAGAGTTAGGCTAGAAGATGCACTTCTACCCTTAATTATGAATGAAACAACTGGTGCTCCACAACAATTCCCATATGAAGAGTTTGTAATGCCGCCAAACATATTTTTAGAACTCATAGGAAACTTAACAGACATGTTAAATACCATGGTTGAAAACTGCACAGTTAATATTGTGGAAAGTTCCACTACAGACGGTAAGGTTTTTGTCTGCGTTAATGTAACAACTGAGGCAGACTTTGTTCTAGGTGAATTTAGTGGGCTTACGAACGTAACTGCTTTCTTTAATGCCAGCAATGTCATGCAAAACATAACAATAAATGGACTATGGGAAGGCCAAGGTAATGCAAAACTTCAGTTCGAAGTTTTCGCTAAATTCGATAATGGAGCACCCTCAGAAGCTACGTTAAGTATTTTGCTTACCGACTCTGCAGATAGATGGACCCTTACAGCTGACGGAGAGTTTACCTTTACTAACGCCGAATTCTTTGCACTTACATTCCTAGATTTGTCGCTAATCTTTGAAGGCAATGCAACGGAAGCATTCACCGACTTAAGCGAATTGTTAATAAAATTTGTTCCTCCAGAAGAGGAACCACCATTTGAAGACATTATTGAATTCGAGAGTGAGCTGTTTGAAGCAGTGAGTGCAATAGAGATCAGAGAATTCTCTTTCCAAATCAGTTATGCTAATGGACGATTTAGTGCAGAATGTGACTTTGAAATCGGTGGAAACGTGGATGACGCGCTTGCTGAAGCAAAGAACGCATGGCTTGACTTTATTGCTGAAATGGATCCAACTGCTACTGAAGAAGTGTGGTATCAATTCTTAGATAAGACGGACATTAAACCTGAGCACATAAAGCTTGAAATGCATCAATCAACATCAACTGGCCTTACCGGGGAAATCATTATAAATAGAATAAAAACTGAAGCAGTAGGTAATGCGACATTCTTCAGATTTCCATTACTCTTCGAAGCTCTAAATGATACAGAATATGCAGGAACGGCGACACTTAAAATAGTCGGTGGAGAAAATGAAACGCATCAAGTGTACCTACATATACCAGAAGACGTACCAGAACCCATGGAGCAAACAGATCGATACGCAATATGGAACGTGACAAAAAAAGACTTCGTTATGGCTGAACTCGGAGAAATATTATTCGAATCTCGACAAGTAGTCTTTCCAATCGTAGTTGCAGGTCAGGAAACTGAAATCGAGGTAGTAGCAAATGTTTCAGGAGTCACAGTGACCAATGTAAGTTATGAAACAGGTTATACTATGCTGGGAACAACCAAAGGATTAAAATTCGTGGTTAGTGGACCCTCTGGAACAATAGCTACCGTGAACATAACAATTCCAAAGGACATTGTGCCATCAGGTGCTCAACTCACGGTTTACATTAATGGAAAACCAGCTCCCGATGCAGAAATATTTGAAACAGAAACGGAATACATAATAATGGTTACGGTGCATTTCAGCGAGGTTATAATTTACGTAGATTTTACAACACCAGTAGAGAGATATCTCTTCGCAATAATCGGTGGAGTCGTTGTTCTTCTGCTCATAATAGTTGCTGCATCAATATTACTCAGAAAGAAAAAATAAAATTTTATTTTTTCTTTTATTTTGAGTATTGACATGAACTATTTAGATAAAGTTAAGTTATATCATTATAGTGGAGTTGAATTGTAAGATGCATATTTTTACGATGTGCATCAAAAATATTTTTAGAAAAAAGGTTAGAACAGGTCTTTGCATAACAGGCTTTTCTCTTTGCATAATGCTCATTATCTCAATTAGTTCAACAGTAAACTTCACTATGTATTTCATTGAGAGTTCAAATCTTTTTTATAAAGGGGAGATCGTCGTTGTTTCGAAAAACAGCTATTTTATTCAAATAGCCCCTATAGGAAGTGCACTACTAGAGAAAATCGGTGAACAAATAGAAGAGATCGAAGGGGTAAAAACGGTCGTACCCGCAATATTTGTTTACAGCATATCTCCTGAAAAAAGATTCTTACCTACAAACATAACGGTTGGAATTCCCTGCGGTAAATGGAGTGTTCTAACTGGCCCATTGGAACCTGGTAAAGGTGGAAGATGGCCAAAAAACAATTCCAAGGAAGTTGTGATTGGAAGATACTTAGCCGACTGGAACAACTTGACCGTAGGTTCAAAAATAGTTATACGTGGAGTAAATTTCACTGTTGTTGGTATATTAAGTCCTAGTCTTTCCTCCGTTTTAAGTTACATGATTATTATGCCTCTAAAAGTTGCTCAAGAAGTATATGGCTACCATGGAATTGTTCATATGTTTATTGTGGAACCTATGGAGAGGGTATCGGAGGAAGAGTTGGCGGAAAGAATTGAAGAGGAAATCCTAAATGTTGACGCTTTAACAACGGAAGAGAGAAATCAGCTTATAGAACCTTTACTAAACGATTTTAGAAAATGGAGCACTGCCATAGAAATACTTTCCTTTATTATAGGAAGCTTTTTCATAATTGTACTCTCACTCATCAACGTTTATGAAAGAAGACGAGAAATAGCAATAATAGATTGCATTGGAGCAACAAAACATCAACTAATACTCATAATAATTTTTGAAGTAGTTTTTCTCTGCCTAATCGGAGGAGCAATAGGCACAGTACTAGGTCTTCTATCAAGTTTCATAATGCTACGATGGCTTGGTAAAATAACGCCAAATATTCTGCTTGAACATATCTGGGTAGTTATAAACTTACCCACATTAATTAATGTCTTCGCTATTCTACTAACAATGGGAATTTTACTTGGATTAATTCTTGCTGTCGGAATGCTAAGAAAAGGAGCAGTTAATATTCTAAGGGATGAAATATGATAATAGAAGCCATAAAAATAAAAAAATACTATGAATCTAATCAATCCACCATAAAAGTGCTTAAAGAAGTTAATTTACAAGTTGAAGAAGGGGAACTTATAGCAATAGTCGGCCCATCTGGCTCTGGTAAAACAACTTTACTCAACATATTAGGCTTATTGGATAGTCCAACTTCAGGAGAACTCTACTTAAACGGAAAAAACGCAGCAAACCTTAGCGGCAAAGAAAAACGTAAAATAAGGCTCCACAAAATAGGCTTCATTTTCCAAAACTTCAACCTAATATCTAGTTTAACAGCCCTTGAAAACGTTGAACTACCCATGGCGCTAGCAGGCGTATCTCCAAAGGAACAGAGAAAAAGAGCTATTGAGCTGCTCAAAGCAGTTAAACTTGACGATAAAATCAACAGTAAAATACATGAGTTAAGCATGGGAGAAGCCCAAAGGGTTGCTATTGCCAGAGCATTTGCAAACAATCCTTCAATTATATTGGCAGATGAGCCTACCGCACAACTAGACTACGAAAACAAAATGAATATTATAGAACTCCTTCAAAAACTACGTGAAGAGAGGAACACAACAGTCATAGTTGCAACGCACGACTTAAGTATTACAAGGAACTTTAACAAAATATATGAATTAAAAAACGGGAAACTAATAAACCAAACATGAGTTTTTATAAGGTGGCAATGACCAAGTACAGCAGAAACAATATTAGAGCTGCAAAACAAAACTAACAGTGAAACTAAAGGATATATCATCATTAACCTAAAACATATCTCTAAGCATTTTTATTCACCAAATTCTGAGCTTATAATGCTTTTTTCCTTTTCACGAAAATCTGATAAAATATGAAAGCGATAATCGAGGCTGGTACAACTAATAGGCAGACTTCACTTAACACAAGTGAGAATAATGGCAAGGCTTGCAGCTTCTCGATACCTGCTTCTCCTAATGTTCTAGCTACGGGAAATTCATGGCTGTAATATTCTGTCTCTTTAGCGGGGGCTATTAAACCGCCATATAATGTTAAAGGTATAAAAGCTACCAATACGCCTAGTGCTATACTCATAGCCATATAGACAAAGATTTTTTTCACACCATACACCTCAAATTTACATGAACACTTAACATAGGAGTAATTTAATTCTACTTTTTAGTACATGTGTTCTAGTTTTTAGACACATGATTAAAATGGTTTTTGACGCCAACATCTATAGGTTTCAAGCCAACAAATAAAGGAAGCCAAGGAACCAAACAATATAGCAGCAATATTATGCGTAGAGAAAGTTAAAGGATAAACCAAAAGATATGTTATGAGACTTGTTGTAAAGAAAATCGCATAGAAAAGATATCGAGGAAATACATATCCACCTACAAAAACAAAATATTTTAAGACACCAACATGAACATTTTCCTCCAAAACATACCCTTCACTACTTTTCTTAGCTAATCCTAACTCCATAAGTTTGTCTAAATGATAAGCGGCAACACTTGGAGAGGAAAATCCAAGTTTTCTCTGCACCTCCCTAATACCAACAGCTCTACCAGCTAAAAGCATATAATAATAAACTCTAAGAGTTTTCCCTTTTAATCTCTCCTCAATCTCGCTTCCTCTCATTCCACATACCACATTCATAGCTAAGATCAATAAAAAGCTTAGAGCAAAAACATATAACTATTTCTCAAATTCAACATTTAGGTTCTTCTACAAACCCACAAACTTAAAATATTAAATTTCCAAGTTAACTTTACTAAATTCCATTTAAACTTAATTTGAGGTGATTTATCGTGGAAAAAATTTCTTTTAAAGCTGAAGTTCATTGGACTCAAGGAACAAGAGGAGAAATACGCATAAAAAACTTTAAGCCAATAGAAATTGGAATAATTAAGGAATTTGGAGGGGAAGAAGTTTTAGGGCCAGAAGAACTCTTCATAGCATCAGTTGCATCATGCGTACTCACAACTTTTCTATACTTCGCCAAGAAATACAAAGTAGAGTATCACAAGATAACTGTGGACGTTAGCGGTAATATTAAAAGGATGGAAGGTGGCTACTACAAGTTTACAAAAATAGATGTTAAACTTAAAGTAGCAGCACCAGAGGACGCTGAATTTGATATTGAGGAGTGCTTTAATTTCACCAAAAAATATTGCATAATCTCAAACACGATCAAAGAATGCGTGCCACTCAACATAACATTGGAGTTCCTCAAATAAAGCATAAATTTTTAAACATTGATCGCAGATTGTTAAACGTCGATATGCATGGGGATTCATAATGTTAATTGACCCTTATGGAAGACCAGTGAATGACATCAGAATCTCTATCACCCAAAAATGCAACCTAAACTGCTTCTATTGTCACAGAGAAGGAGAAAATGAAAAAACAGCAAAAGAAATGACACCAAACGAAATAAAGAAAATAGTTGAAATAGCTGCAAAACTAGGTATAAAACGAGTAAAAATAACTGGCGGCGAACCTCTCGTAAGAAAAGACGTAACAGAAATAATAGAAAAAATATCGAACATTAAAGGAATCGTAGACGTATCACTAACAACAAATGGAGTGCTACTAGCAGAATACGCAGAAAAACTTAGAAAAGCCGGATTAAAAAGGGTAAATGTTAGTTTAGATACATTAGATCCACAAAAATATCAAAAAATAACTGGACACAACTACTCTAAACGGGTAATAGAGGGAATCATAAAAGCAGTTGAAACAGGTCTTAACCCCGTAAAAATAAACATGGTTGTGCTAAAAGGCATAAACGACACAGAAATCTGGGACATGATAGATTTTTCAGCAAAAACAAACACAATACTGCAACTTATTGAATTCATACCTCTAAATACACCAAATCTATCTTTTCAAAAACATCACATGAACTTAGACCCTATAGAGGAAGAATTAAGAAAAAGAGCAATTAAAATAATTACACGTAAACTTCATGCAAGAAAGAAGTATCTTCTTCCGAACGGAGCCGAAGTTGAAATAGTAAAACCTTTCCACAACACAGTTTTCTGCGCAAACTGCACAAGAATACGCGTAACAAGCGATGGAAAATTAAAACCATGCTTAATGAGAAATGACAACCTAGTAGACATTCTAACACCAATGAGAAACAATGCAAATAACAAAAAATTAGAGGAACTTTTTATAAAAGCCGTGAACCTGAGAGAACCATTCTACAAGAAATAACACCTAACCAGCAAAACATTGTAACTTAGAAAACTTCGTTGTTCTTACCTATCTTAAATGCTCTATTACTTCCTTCATCGTTAAGCATTTAACCCCTAAGCTTTGAAAAACGGGGTCATTGGATATTAAAGTTAAACTTGTTCTTAAGGCAACAGCAGCATGTAAAACATCAAAATATGCTGCCTCAGTTTCTTCTCTTAACTTATCTGCCAGTATTATGTCATCAGAAGTTAGCGGGAACTTCCACAATACCCTCTTCATCAAGTTTAGCCTTAAGATGAGCAATTGCACGGTGTACAAACCCAGCTTTTTCCCCGTGAGAATAAAGAACGGCTCTTATTTCAAGCAAACTGGAAAGAGTATAGTTAATAGGGACATTTTTCATTCTACTAAGCGAAATAATTTCCTTAACCAAATTACTCCACTTATCACTAGGCCTTAATCCCAGAAGAAATTCGGTCTCAACAAGAAACATCACTGTTCACGCTCTTTAGCCTGCTCTAGCACGTATTTTTCTGCCTTCTTCTTAACATCTCTTGTTAACTTTATATCTCCTAAAAATTCATCCAACGCTTCACTTAGATTCTCTCTCAATAATATTAGAGTTATTGAATCTCCACGTGGGATAAGCATAACTTTTTGTCCCTTCTTTACTTTCACAATTTTTCTGATATCCTCTGGAATAGTAATTCTATACCGTGAATCCACCTTTGAAATACTCATATTAAATCCCACAAATGAAGGATATTACACACAAAAAATAAATATTACCCATTCACTAGGCCTTACGATCTTTAATGATTGTTTGCTAATAATGGCGATAGTGAGACATAAATGAATTTATTGAATTAAT